>ERZ772960.409-NODE-409-length-39460-cov-10.223043_pt1 | contig 39460 bp, 34 predicted proteins | sample MGYA00580678_ERZ772960 | MGnify/ENA primary metagenome ERZ772960 (study PRJEB29015, sample SAMEA2737930) | human oral metagenome | biome: human oral; feature: human-associated habitat; material: dental | place: China | collected 2059 ... | reverse complement strand
TCGCAGGTCAATCGGTGATTGTTAATCAAGCAGGTCTCCTGGCTCCAGTTCATCGTTCTTCCGCATCTTCCCAGAGATCGCTCTCCAGTGACTGCCAACTCAATTGGCGTGCGGAATCACTCCCTGTTACAGTGGCGTGACCGCTCCGGCTTATGAAATCAATGATTCCCATACCGGATTCCCTATGAAGCATTGAGGCTTTGATGATGTCAAAACCCCTGCACTTGATCCAATTCAATATGAAGTTTTAAGGTACGATAAAATAGTAACACTGAAATGAGTTCTTGTCAACAAAAAAAAGAATCGCTGCGTGAATTATCTTGCAGTGATTCTTTGCTTGCAGATGGATCCTACTCGAGGACATATACCTCAACATTCCGGCGTCCGAACTGGATCGCCTCATCATAGCTCTCCATGCAGAGATCGATCTTGTTGCCGACGATCGCGCCGCCGGTATCCGCGGCGATCGCCTCGCCGTAGCCGGGAATGAAGAGCCGCGAGCCGAGCGGGATGACGTTCGGGTCGACGGCAACGACACCATGTCGTGCAGGGATGCCGGTCGCCGTAATGCCGCTGCCGCCCCCGTCGCTGGGGAGATACGCGGATGCATGCATCGTATAGGCCGCACGGTAGCGGGGAATCCCGCGGCTGACGCGCTCTGCCTCGCGCTCACGTGCACGGCGCTGCTCTGCGGCCTGTTCGTTCTCCTTAAGCTGGATCGAGAGGTTCTCCGTTATGGGGGTATCCACACCCGGCACAACGTCGATCTCGTTCATATTATAGCCATACTCCGCCATGACGTCGCCGACGGTACGGCCGCTCGTTAAGACCTGCTGCGTATCGCCCCAGAACGAGATGCTCACGGGCACCGCGCGGCGCACGGAGATCTCGGTGCGGCGCTGGTCCTCGCTCTGTGTGACCTCGTAGGTATCCTTATCGCCGAGCGTTACGCCAAGCTTTGCAAAAATATCAGCCGGTTTCGTCTGCACCGTCATATCGGTAAGAGTCTCGCCGTCGACATGCACGCTCACGCGGTGCATGTTCTTCGGAAAGCCGTTCATCGTAAAGCCGCTGGAGAGCAGCATCATGCCCGCCAGGGTGGCACAGAAGATCGTATTTTTCTTTGTCTGAATAAAATGCCCTACATCTTTCAGGTGCATAGAATTCCTCCTTTTCTGACAGCATTTTCCCACTTTAAGCTGAATTTTTCATGAAAAATGGGATTCGACCTAAAATTGAGAGCGATTTTCTCATTTTATTCACCACTTTAGGGAAATTCGTCCCAAAAAAGGAGCCCTGCGCATGGAGATTCTCTCCACGCGCAGGGCGATTGTTCACGAAAGAATAATATTAAACAATTTTCGGATAAAGGCGGCGTGCATTCTCTGTTGTATAGCGCGCAACCTCCTCGACCGTCTCGCCGCGGATCTCGGAAATCTTCGCCGCGACATGAACGACGTAGGCGGGTTCGTTGCGCTTGCCGCGCAGGGGTACGGGCGCGAGGTAGGGACTGTCCGTCTCGATGAGGAGCTTATCGCGCGGCGCCTCGCGCACGATATCGGGCAGCTTCGCCGCATTCTTGAACGTGAGCGGACCGTCGATGCCGATGCAGAACCCCATCTTCCAGAGTTCGCGCGCCGTCTCGATGCTGCCCGAGTAGCAGTGCAGCACGCCTGTGAGATCACTCCCCTTCGCCTGCAGGATGGCGAGCGTATCGCCGTGTGCCTCGCGGTCGTGGATGCAGACGGGCAGCCCCGCCACACGTGCTGCGTCAAGCTGTGCCGCAAACAGCCCCCGCTGCACGGCGCGCTGTGCCGGGTCCTTTTCCCAGTAGTAGTCAAGGCCGATCTCGCCGATGGCGACGACCTTCGGATGCCGCGCCCATGCAAGAAGCTGCGCGCGGTCTGCATCAGAAAGCGGCGCAGCGTTCTCGGGATGAATCCCGACGGCAGCATAGAGGGCAGGATATTTCTCAGCATCCGCGACCGCGCGGGCGGACGCCTCCATCGTGTCGCCCATGCTGATGATCTGCCGAACGCCAGCCTCCTCTGCGCGTGTGATGACTGCGGGCAGGTCCTCTGCAAAGCGCTCATCATAGAGATGGGCGTGCGTATCGATGAACATCATGGCGTCTCAATGCGCGGGAAGAGCTGCTCTGCCGTGCCGACCGCATGGCCGTCCGGTGTTCCGCCCCACGCGGCATCGGCGAGCCGCACCGCATCGAAATCCGACGTGAAGCCCAGCTGCTCATGAATGCGGCGCGCCGTCGCGGGCAGGAACGGGGAGATGAGGATGCTCGTGATGCGGAGGGACTCGACGAGGTGATAGAGCACGGCATCGAGTTCTGCTGCCTTTGCCTCGTCCTTGGCGAGCGCCCACGGCGCCGTCTCGTCGATGTACTTGTTCGTGCGCGAGATGAGCGCCCATGCCGTCTTGATTGCAGCGGACAGTTCCATGCGCTCCATCTGCTCCGTGTAGGTCTTGACGGTCTCCTGCGCCATCTCCTCAAGTGCCGCGTCGAAGTCCGTGCGCCCCGTGCCCTTTGCGATGACGCCCTTGCGGTACTTCTTCGCCATCGAGAGCGTGCGGTGGAGGAGGTTGCCGAGGTCGTTTGCGAGATCGGAGTTGATGCGCCCGATCAGCGCATCGCGCGAGATGTTGCCGTCCTGTCCGAGCGTGATCTCGCGCAGGAGGAAGTAGCGCACGGCATCCGCGCCGAACTCCTCAATGAGTGCAATCGGGTCGACGACGTTGCCGACGGACTTCGACATCTTCGCGCCATCCACGATGAGCCAGCCGTGCCCGTAGACCTTTTTCGGCAGGTCAAGGCCGAGCGCCATGAGCATGCAGCCCCAGATGATCGTATGGAAGCGCACGATCTCCTTGCCGACGAGATGGACGTCTGCGGGCCAGTATTTGCTGAACTTTTCCTTGTCATGCAGATAGCCGATCGGCGTAAGGTAGTTCGTAAGCGCGTCGAACCAGACGTAGACGACGTGCTTCGGGTCGAACGGCACGGGGATGCCCCAGTCGAACGAGGTGCGCGAAACGCAGAGGTCCTCAAGTCCCTGCTCAATGAAGGCAATCATTTCGTTGCGGCGCGAGACGGGCTGGATGAAGTCGGGGTGCTCGTTGATATAGGCGATGAGGCGGTCCGCATATTTGCTCATGCGGAAGAAGTACGCCTCCTCGGAGACTTCCTGCACGGGACGGTGGCAGTCGGGACAATTGCCGTTCTCATCGAGCTGCAGCTTCGTCCAGTAGCTCTCGCACGGCGTGCAGTAGAGGCCCTTGTACTCGCCCTTGTAGATGTCGCCCTGGTCGTAGATCTGCTGGAAAATCGACTGCACGAGCTCGTGATGGCGCGGCTCGGAGGTACGGATAAAGTCGTCATAGGAGATGCCGAGCAGGCGCCAGAGCTCCTGAAAGCCCGCAACAATGCGGTCGACGTACTGAAGGGGCGTCACCCCCTCCTTCTCCGCCGCCTGCTGGATCTTCTGCCCGTGCTCATCCGAGCCGGTCAGGAAGAACACGTCGTATCCCGCGAGCCGCTTGAAGCGCGCAATCGCATCCGCGACGGTCGTGCAGTAGGCGTGACCGATGTGGAGCTTTGCGCTCGGGTAGTAAATTGGTGTGGTAATGTAAAATGGAGTCTTTCCGCTCATCCTAAATTCCTCGTTTCGATATAATTTCTTTATATAGTAGCACAGACCGTGCAGGGTGACAACTGCGGCGGCGTTCTTGTCTCTTTTGCCTTGGGAAAAAATATGTTATAAAATAATCAGAGGGGGGAGACATATGAGGATACGCATTCCTGATTGGGTGGTATGCCTGCTTATTGTTTATATCACAGTAATGATAATGCGCGATACCTATTTCTATATATCCCCCCAAGCGAAGCAGTTTGAATCGACCATCGTGGATGCCTATATGCAGATACCATATCCGACGGGAACCGTCATCACGGAGCCGTTTGAGCTATGGAGAAAGGCGGAACACCGCTGGCTTTCCTATCGGTGTAAATCCCTGCTCACGCCGGTCGAGCTGACTGCGTTCTACGATGACTTTTTCCAAACGCTTGGCGCACAGAAAACAGTCTCACATCAAACCAGAACACAGCGCCCACCGCATCCGCGAACCATTGTCTCAACGAGTTACACCTATCACACAGAGGACTGTGTTTATTATATCCGCTTTTACAAGGGCGATGTGCTCTGGACGAACATCTCCATCAGCATTCATGCCGCTGCGGACAATCATCTCCGCTAGGGAAGCATGGATACAACATTCATCACCTCATAGGAAGGCATCCGAATGAGAAAACGTATCGCCAAGTGGTATCTGTGCTTTTTCTTGCTCATGATAACGGTGATGCTGCTTCGCTCCACCTATTTCAGCCTCTCTCCCCAAGGAAAACAACATGAGGAAACCATTGTAAACGCCTATATGGAAATACCATATTCGCCGGAAACCGTCATAACGGAGCCATTCACAATACGGCGGAAGGAGGAGCACCGAACGCTCAGCTATACCTGCAAGTCCCTCCTTCCCCTGCAAAAGCTGCGTGCATTTTACGACGATTTCTTCCAAAAGCAGGGAGCAAAACAAACAATCTCACATGATCGAGAGATCATCCGCTCACCGCATCGTCAGGAGATCATCGCAGTAAACTGTACCTATCAAACAGAGGACTGCGTCTATTCCTTCAAGTACTATCAGCGCGATCCTACATGGTCCGTTGTCACCATCATCATTCGCGCAGCAACCGACACGCGCGGCAATTAACGTTCTCCCGCCAAGAGTGCCTGATATACCTCCCTGCGCGAGATGCCGAGTTCCTGCGCGGTGCGGCGCATGGCCTCCTTCTTGTCGAGTCCCGCGGCGATATGTGCCTCGTAGCGCTCCATGAGGGTCGCCGCCGCCGCATCCGCAGCGGCGGCAGTACTCTCGTCCGCTCCTGCAACAATGAGGACGAACTCGCCGCGCGGTTCGTTCTCCCGATAATGCGTGAGGAGTTCGCCGAGTGTCATGCGGCGGAACTCCTCGAACTTTTTCGTGAGCTCGCGTGCGGCGCATGCGCGCCGCTCCGCTCCGAGTGTCTCCGCGAGAACCGCGAGTGTCTCACGCAGGCGGTGCGGCGCCTCGTAGAAGATGAGCGTCTCGGGATATCCTGCCATACGTGCGAGGAGCTCCCTGCGCTTCTTGTCTTTGCGCGGGAGGAAACCGACAAAGACAAAGCCCTCCATCGGAAGCCCCGCGCAGATGAGACCGGAGAGTGCCGCATTCGCCCCCGGCAGAGGCGTGACGGGAATCCCCTCGGCAATGGCGCGCTGCGCAAGGTCGCCGCCGGGGTCGGCAATGCCCGGCAGCCCTGCATCGCTGACACAGACGATGGTCTCACCTGCAAGAAGCCGCGCGATGAGTTCCGGTCCCTTGGCATCCTTATTGTGCTCGTGGTAGCTCGTCATCGGCGTATGGATGTCATAGTGCGCGAGCAGCGCGCGCGTATGCCGCGTGTCCTCGGCCGCGATGCAGTCCGCTGCACGCAGCGTCTCAACGGCGCGGTAGGTGATGTCGCCGAGGTTGCCGATGGGCGTTCCGCAGAGATAAAGCCGTCCCGTCTGTTCCACTCTGGTTCCTCCGTTTTCTATACGTTCTCATTTTGTTTTATACTGGAAGGAGCATGTTGTCAAGAAAAACGCATGAAAATCACCCGCGTTAAAAGTCGATTATATTTCTCATTTTTGCCTTTTCATTTTCTCTGTATTCATATATAGTAGGGACATATTAAAGGAAGTGCTGATAAGCATATGGTTTATTTTATCCGCGTTTCCTTAAGGAATGACGAGGTGGATTATTATGGACGAAAAGACACGGGTCCTCATTGTAGAGGATGAGACACGCATTGCGCGCTTCCTGCAGATGGAGCTGGAACACGAGGGCTTTGAGGCAGAGACCGAGGGGAACGGTACGCGTGCGTACGAGCGCATCATCCAAGAGAATTTCGACATTATTCTGCTCGATGTAATGCTGCCCGGCATGGACGGCATTGAGATCTGCCGGCGTGTCCGCGCGGTGACCAACGTGCCCATCATCATGCTGACGGCAAAGGATGCGGTGGAGGACCGCGTCGAGGGACTCGACATCGGCGCAGACGATTATATCACGAAACCGTTCGCCGTGCCGGAGCTGATTGCGCGCCTCAAGAATGCGCTGCGCCGCCGCGACATCTCGACCGAGGATGCCTCGGACCGTCTCACAGTGAAGAACCTCATCATGTTCCTCTCCCGCTACGAGGTACAGGTGGACGGCGAGACCGTGGCGCTCACGAAGCGCGAATACGATCTGCTCGAGTATCTCCTGCGCAACAAGCGCACCGTGCTGACGCGCGATCAAATCCTGCAGGAGGTATGGGGATTCGACTACACAGGCGAAACCAATGTCGTCGACGTCTACATCCGTTACCTGCGCGCTAAGCTGGATGACCGCTTCAACAAGAAGTACATCTACACGGTGCGGGGTGTCGGATATGTGGTACGCGACTAGGGCACGCCTGGCTCACTGGATCGATCGCTACTTTTACATCCGCATCTCAACGAAGATTACCCTGCTGTACGCGGCAATCCTCTTTTTCGTACTCATTCTCTCGACGGCGATTCTGGGGATTGGCGCGTACATCTATTTTTACCGGCAGGCGGAGGTCGATCTCGACCGCAGCATTCGCCATGTGATGAGCAACATCGAGAGCGGACATGCGACTGAGGCCAAGTTCTGGTTTGAGGGGCCGGTCATTCCCGGCGTCATCGTTCGCATCACGGACAGCACGGGGCGTGTCGTCCTCGATACGGATGCGCATTTCCCATCGATCGAAACCATCGAAAGCGGGCAGATCACGACGCCTTTCTGGGCGAATCCCGACATGGAGGTCTCCGAATTCCGCAACGGCGCGGTCTATCACGCGCGCCGCGACGTCGAATACGGCGGCATCGTCTATCACGTTCATTTCTTCCGTACGATCACCACGGAAAAGGACTTTTTCTATTCACTTCAACGGCTGATCTTCTATACGGTTGCCATCTGCTTTGTCCTCGCGCTCATTGCGGGACATTTCATCAGCACGCGTATCTTAAAGCCGATCCGCGAGATCACATGGACAGCGCGCAGCATTGAGGTGGAACGCCTCGGCCGGCGCCTCGACGTGCCGCGCGCGCGCGATGAGCTCTCCGAGCTCGCCCGCACATTCAACCGCATGCTGGACCGTCTGCAGGAAGGATTCCAGCAGGAGCAGCGCTTTGTCTCCGATGCTTCGCACGAGCTGCGCACGCCGCTCACGGTGATCCTCGGCTACTCCGACATGCTCGCCCGCTGGGGCCGCGAGGATAAGAACATCCTCGATGAGGGCATCACCTCCATCCGCTCGGAGGCGGAGAACATGCAGCAGCTCATCGAAAAGCTGCTCTTCCTCGCGCGCGCTGATCAGAAGCGTCAGGCCGTCAACAAGGAGGATGTGGATCTGGCCGAACTCCTCGCCGATACGATCGAGAAGATGCAGATGGTCACGCCCTCGCATGAGGTCACGCTCGGCGCAAACGCTCCCGCGATCGTCAACGCGGATCCCGTTCTGCTGCGCCAGCTGCTGCGCATTTTCCTCGAAAACAGTCTGAAATATACGCCCCCCGGCGGTCACATCCACGCCTGCTCCGTACTTTCCGCGGACGGTTCCGAGGTCATGGTGACGCTCTCGGACGACGGCATCGGAATCGCGCCCGAACATCAGGCGCATATTTTCGACCGATTCTACCGCGTGGATTCCTCGCGTACAAAGGAGACGGGCGGCTCGGGACTCGGGCTCTCGATCGCACGTTGGATCGCGGAGCGTCACGACATCAAGATCGCCCTCCAGAGTGCGGTGGACGAAGGTACGACGATCACGCTCACCATCCCAACCGTACCGGAGGCCGATGTTCCATAATGTATACCAGCGAGGCGCTGTCCGCAGCATACACGGACAGCGCCTTTTTATGATACAATAAAGAAAATATAAAAAGAAAGGCGGCTCGCTATGAAAATCCTCATCACAGGCGCAACCGGACAGCTGGGCCGAGACTGCGTACAGGCATGCAAGGCGCGCGGGCACGAGGTATACGGCGTCTCCTCGCGGATGTTCCCCCTCTCGGATGAGACGGCGATGCGCGGTGTGCTCGACACGTTCGCGCCCGATGCCATCCTCCATGCAGCGGCATATACGGCGGTCGACCAGGCGGAGGACGAGCCGGCACTCTGCCGCCTCGTCAACGCAGCGGGAACCGAGATCCTCGCACGCCTCGCCCAGGAGAGGGACACGAAGTTCCTCTATATCAGCACGGACTATGTGTTCCCGGGCACGGGAACAGAGCCCTATGAGACGGATGCCGCGACCGGCCCGCGCAATGTCTACGGCGCCTCAAAGCGCATGGGCGAGGAGGCGGTGCAGGCACATCTCGACAGATATTTCATCGTGCGTATCTCGTGGGTCTTCGGCGCATACGGCAGGAACTTCGTCAAGACGATGCTTGCGCTCTCTGAGACACACAAGAGTCTCTCCATCGTCGGCGATCAGATCGGCTCACCAACCTACACGCACGATCTCGCTCCCCTGCTCGCAGATATGCTCGAGAGCGAGAAGTACGGCATCTATCACGCAACGAACGAGGGCTTCTGCTCCTGGGCGGAGTTCGCCGCCGAGATCTTCCGTGCTGCCGGCAGGAGCGTCAACGTCACCTCCGTCCCCTCGCATGCCTACCCGACGAAAGCTGTGCGCCCGAAAAACTCGCGCCTCAGCAAGGCGAGCCTCGATGCGGCGGGGTTCCGCCGTCTCCCCGCGTGGCAGGATGCCGTCGCCCGCTGCCTGGAGGAGCTGGCACACACCGAAGCATAGCCGTGCGCCGAACAAAACGGTGACAAGGCGCCCCCGTTCTGTTATAATAGAGGATATTTTTTCATCCGAAAGGGAGGAATCTTTTTTGCTCAGCAACATCAGCCGCAAGTACCGTGAGACAGCGCTCATCAAGCTCATCGCGGTCGGACTCATCATCGGCATCTTCATCGCGCTTTATGCGCCCGCCGCCATCCCCATCGTCGCCGTGCTCGGCGATGTCTTCGTCCGCGCCCTGAAGGGCGTCGCACCGATCCTCGTCTTCGTCCTGGTCATGAACGCCATGGCACAGCGTACGGTCGGCTCAGGCGCAGCGCTGAAGCCCATCGTGCGCCTCTACGTCATCGCGACCTTCCTCGCGTCCGTCGTCGCGGTTGCATTCTCCTTTGCCTTCCCGTCTACGCTGCATCTGGTTGTCGCCGATGCAACGGTCACTCCGCCGAGCGGCATCATCGAGGTCGTTCACAACCTCATCCTCAACGTCGTCGACAACCCGCTCCACGCCATCGCAAACGCCAACTACATCGGCATCCTCGCATGGAGTGTCCTCGCCGGTGTGGCGCTGCAGAAAGCAAGTCCGACCACAAAGAACACCGTCCATGATTTTGCCGTCGTCATGACACAGATCGTGCTCTGGGTCATCCGCTTTGCCCCGTTCGGCATCATGGGTCTCGTCGCGGATGCTGTCGGTACGAGCGGCGTGGATGCCCTCATCAGCTACCTTCAGCTGCTTGCCGTTCTGCTCGGCGCATTCTTCTCCGTCGCACTCATCATGAACCCGATCATTGTCTGGACGCACATCCGCCGCAACCCGTTCCCGCTTGTCTTTACGACCCTGCGCGAGAGCGGCATCTACGCATTCTTCACGCGCAGCTCCGCAGCAAACATTCCGGTCAACCTGCAGCTGTGCAAGCGCCTCGGGCTCAATCCCGAGGTCTACTCCATCTCCATTCCGCTCGGTGCGACCATCAACATGAGCGGCGCAGCGATCACGATTGCGATTCTCTCGCTCGCCGCAGCGAATACGCTCGGCATCCATGTGGATCTGCCGACCGCACTTCTGCTCTGCCTCATCGCCACCATCGGCGCATGCGGCGCATCGGGTGTCGCGGGCGGTTCGCTGCTCCTCATCCCCGTTGCCTGCTCCTCGTTCGGCATCAGCAACGACATCGCGATGCAGGTTGTCGGGGTCGGCTTCATCATCGGTGTTCTGCAGGACTCCTGCGAGACCGCGCTCAACAGCTCCACCGACGTCCTCTTTACCGCGACGGCAGAATTCGCAGGCCGCGCAAAGGAAGGCACCCTGCGCGATGCGGACATGACGCCGAAGGCATAACTCCCTGTAAAGGATATCTCATGAAAAAACGCTCTCTTTTCAAAATTGCCGTTCTCGGCGCGTGTCTCACGCTTCCGGTCTCCAGCGCATATGCGGCGGAGGCAGGAACGCCGGCGCTGCCGCTTCCCCCGCTCTCGCGCGAGGCCGCGGAGGTCCTCACCGCGCTTGCCGGAGCAAATATGGCAAGCCTCGCTTTTGATCCCTCCTCGTACACCGACGAAACACTCGTCGTGAACGGAAAGCCGGTCGCATTCCGCGCCTATCGCAACATTCCCTATGCCGCGCTGCCGAAGGATGCCGCGCGCCAGCGCATGAGCATCTTCATCCCCGCTGCCTATCTCACGGGCGGCACGATAAACGGCTATACGGCAAAGACCGCGCCGATCTTCCTGCCGAACGGCGTCGGCGGCTATATGCCGGGCGAGATTCAGGAGCCGTCCGAGCGTTCCCGCATGACGGGCGCGCCGAACGCATCTCTGATCGCACTCTCGCGCGGCCTCGTCGTCGCTGCGCCCGCGATCCGCGGACGCACGGATAAAGATGCGTCCGGTTCCTATATCGGCAAGGCCCCCTCTCTCGTCGTCGACTACAAGGCAGCCGTACAGTATCTGCGCTACAACGCCGCGCGTCTGCCGGCGGGCAATACCGACCGCATTATCGCCAACGGCACAAGCGCGGGCGGCGCGCTCTCCGCGCTCCTCGGCGCGACGGGCAGCAGCGCGGACTATGCCGACGCACTCGCTGAGATCGGCGCCGCAGGCGGACGCGACGATATCTACGCAGCGAGCTGCTACTGCCCCATCACCGATCTCGATCATGCCGATATGGCATACGAGTGGATCTTTGCAGGCGTAAATGACTATCATCAGAGTGCCAAGGGCAGCATGCCGCCCGCAGCCGGCGCCGCATCGTCCGGCAATACGGCCGTGAACCGTCCGTTGAATGCGCCGGCAGAGGGGGCGGCCGCGCCGATGACCGAGGAGCAGAGCACCGCCTCCGCGCGGCTCAAGGAACTCTATCCCGCCTATCTGAACAGCCTCGGGCTCAAGGACGCATCCGGCAGCCCCATGCTGCTCAATCCGGACGGCACGGGCAGCTTTGCCGAATACGTCAAGGCGCTCTATCAAGCCTCCGCGCAGAGCGCGCTTGACCGCAAGGCGGATCTTGGCGGTGCGGACTGGTTCACCGTCAGGGACGGCAAAGCCGCGAATGTCGACCTCGCAAAATACGCCGCATGGGCAACACGCCTGAAGGCCGCGCCCGCATTCGACAAACTCGACCGCAGCTCCGGCGAGAACGATGTGTTCGGCACGACGGCAAACGTCCCGCGCCACTTTACAGACTTCGCGCGCCGATACGATCCCGCACACGGCGATCTCGCTCCCGATGCGGATATTCGCCGCATGAACCCGCTCGGCTACATTGGCACAGCGGGCGTCAAGACGGCGCCGCACTTCCGCATCCGCCACGGCGCAAAGGACCGCGACACGGCGCTTGCGGTGCCCGCCGTCCTCGCCCTGCGCCTGCAGAACGCGGGCATCGATGTGGACTTTGCCGTTCCCTGGGGACAGGGACATGGCGGCGACTACGACCTTGACGAACTCTTCAACTGGATCGACCGCATCTGTAAATAATACATTGGATGCAAAAGGGCGGTACGAATGTGAAATTCACATTCGTACCGCCCTTTTTGTATTGATTCTCAGAAATAGCGCAGGCGGCGATTCAACGTGACGCCGAGCGCGGCAGCCGCGACTGCCTTGATAAGATCGCCGGGGATATACTGCACGAGCGCCATAAAGGCGGCGACGATGCCGGCAAATTTATCGCCAAAGAGAATCGTCAGCCAGAGCGTCGCGATCGCATAGGTAACGGGCACACTCACAAGCGCTCCCACAACCGCATAGCGCGCAAAGGACGGCTCTTTCCCCTTCAGCATGCTCATCAGCGTGTAGGCGGCGAGGAAGCCGATGAAGAAGCCGCCGCGCGGTCCGAAGATGATCCCGAGTCCGCCGACACCGCCCGCGAACACGGGCAGACCGATCGCGCCGAGCACCGTGTAGCCGGCGATGACCACTGCCGTCTGCCGCGGCGTCAGGACAAGCGCCGCAAGACACATAACGAAGGTCTGCATCGTCAGCGGTGCCATGAACGGCACGGGGATCGCAATGTAGGCACTCACGCAGATGAGCGCGATGCAGAGTGCCATGCGTGTTGTGTTACGAACGGAAAAGAACTTATCATCAAGAGATGTCATGGTAATCGCTCCTTCTTTTTACACGTTGCTATTCTACACAGAAAAAAGAGCTTCGTCAACCTATTTTCAAAAACAGGTCGACAAAGCTTCTTTCATCAAATTACAGATATTCAGTTCGTCAGATGCTCCAGACGCGAAAGATCGACTTCCTCATACACTTCTTCGACGATCTCCTCCTCCGGTTCCTTTACCGGAGCGGGGGCATGATCGATGATGTCGAGGTTGCGGTAACGGGTCATGCCCGTGCCTGCGGGGATGAGCTTGCCGATAATGACATTCTCCTTGAGCCCCACGAGCGGGTCGATCTTCCCCTTGATCGCGGCGTCTGTAAGGACGCGCGTGGTCTCCTGGAAGGAGGCCGCCGAGAGGAAGGAATCCGTCGCGAGCGATGCCTTCGTGATGCCGAGCAGGATCGGTTTTGCCACGGCGGGCTCGCCGTCCTCCTCGATCGCCTTCGTATTCGCCGCCTCGAACGTGTTGATCTCGATGTATTCGCCCGGCAGGAACTCCGTCGTGCCGGCCTCTTCGATCTTGACCTTGTGCAGCATCTGCCGCACCATGACCTCGATGTGCTTGTCGTTGATCTCAACACCCTGCGACTTATAAACCTTCTGCACCTCGTAGACGAGGTAGCGCTGGGTCGCCTGCAGTCCGCAGACGCGCAGAATATCATGGGGGTTGATCGATCCCTCGGTGATCTTGTCGCCGATCTTCAGCTCTGCGCCCTCGCGCACCGCCATACGTGCGCCGAACGGCACGGTATACTCACGCGGGACGCCGCCCTCCGGCGTAATCGTCACCGTACGCATTCCCTTGCCGGTATCTTCAATCGCAGCGACGCCCTCGTTCTCCGCGATGATCGCGTTGTGCTTTGGCTTGCGCGCCTCAAAGAGCTCCTCGACGCGCGGCAGACCCTGGGTGATGTCGTCGCCCGCGACGCCGCCCGAGTGGAACGTGCGCATCGTGAGCTGCGTGCCCGGTTCGCCGATCGACTGCGCGGCGATAATGCCGACTGCCTCGCCGATCTCGACCTCTGCCTGATTGGCGAGATCCCGTCCATAGCACTTCATGCAGACGCCGAACTGCGATTTGCAGGTCAGCACGCTGCGGATGGAGACGCGTTTGCGGACGCCTTCGATCCGCTTCGCGAGTTCCTCGTCCACGGGGTCGTTGATATGGGCGATCACCTCGCCCGTCGCTTCGTCCACAACGTCCTCTGCGAGCACGCGTCCGACGATGCGGTCGGCGAGGGACTCGATGACTCCGGTCCCCTCAGTGATCGCCTCGACCTCAATGCCGCGCACATTGTTGTTGCGGATATGGAGTTCATGCAGTTCCGAATTAAGGATGGCATCCACCATTTTGTCCGTGAGCACCGTGCCCTCGCCGGCGAGGACGGTTCCTTCTTCGGTGACGGCCTCGCGCACGACTTCCTTGCCGCTCAGCTCGCGAATGACCGCCGTGCGTGCCTTCTTGCGCTTGCGCGCATCCGGCTCGCCGAGCGTGATGCTCTCTGTGATCATCGCATTGCTGACGGCGCCCTCCACATTGACGGAGGAACCGCGCACCATGATCTCGCGGACATCGCGCTCGCCGATGGTCTCGAGGACCTCGTCATCGAGCACGGTATCCTGCGGATAAAGGACATCCTTGGTCTTGGGATCATAGACCGCCGCGGCAAGCAGGCGGCCCATCAGGCTGTCCACAAGGAGTTCCAGTGCGTCAAAAGTCGACTCTGCGAGCCGCGCGCGCACCTGCATGAGGTTGATCGCCGTGACATCGCAGTCCTCTTCGCGGACGATGACATCCTGCGCCACGTCGACGAGGCGGCGGGTGAGATAGCCCGAGTCCGCCGTACGCAGCGCCGTATCAGCAAGGCCTTTGCGTGCGCCGTGCGAGGAGATGAAGTAATCGGAGACGGTGAGTCCCTCGCGGAAGTTCGCCGTAATCGGCAGATCGATGATCTTGCCCGAGGGATCCGCCATGAGTCCGCGCATGCCCGCGAGCTGGCGCATCTGCTGCTTGTTTCCGCGCGCGCCGGAGTCCGCCATCATGAAGATGGGGTTGAACGGGTCCATGTTCTCCATCATGGCGTCTGCTACGTCATCTGTCGCCTTCGTCCAGAGCTGGACGACCTTCTTGTAGCGCTCGTCCTCGGTAATCAGACCGCGGCCGAACTGACGCTCGACCTTGTTGACCTGCGCCTGCGTATCCGCGATGATTTCCTTTTTCTTCGGCGGGACGATGACGTCGGAGACGGCGACCGTCATGCCTGCGATGCAGGCGTAGTGGTAGCCGAGGTTTTTCACATGGTCGATGACCTCGGCCGTCTTGGTCGCGCCGAAGTGATCGTAGCAGTTGGCGACGAGCTTGCCGAGTTCCTTCTTGTTCATGAGAACACCGAGGCTCCACTCGCCGGTCTCCGCATCCTGTCTGTAATGACGGAGTTCGTTGGGCAGGATCTCGCTGAAAATAAGGCGTCCGAGAGAACTCCGGACAAGGCCGTAGCCCTCAACCTGCACGCGGATCTCCGCCTGCAGATCGAGCACCTTCTCCTGATACGCAAGCAGCGCCTCGGAGATGCCCGTAAAGACCTTGCCCTCGCCCTTCGCACCGGGCCGTACCTTCGTGAGGTAGTAGGAGCCGAGCACCATGTCCTGCGAGGGGACAATGATCGGCTTGCCGTCCTTCGGCGCGAGGATGTGATTCGCCGCGAGCATGAGCACGCGTGCCTCGGTCTGCGCCTCGGCAGAGAGCGGCAGATGGATCGCCATCTGGTCGCCGTCAAAGTCCGCGTTGTACGCCGTACACGCCAGAGGATGCAGCTTCAGCGCACGGCCCTCGGTGAGCACCGGCTCGAATGCCTGAATACCGAGGCGGTGCAGCGTCGGCGCGCGGTTGAGGAGCACGGGGTGCTCCTTGATGACATCTTCGAGCACGTCCCAGACCTCGGGGCGCGCGCGCTCGACCATGCGCTTTGCCGATTTGATGTTGTGCGCGGCGCCGTCCGCCTGCAGTTTCTTCATGACGAACGGCTTGAAGAGCTCGAGCGCCATCTCCTTCGGCAGGCCGCACTGATGGAGCTTCAGCTCCGGGCCGACAACGATAACGGAGCGTCCCGAGTAGTCCACGCGCTTGCCGAGCAGATTCTGGCGGAACCGCCCCTGCTTGCCCTTGAGCATATCCGAGAGGGATTTCAGTGCGCGGTTGCCGGGGCCCGTGACCGGGCGGCCGCGGCGGCCGTTGTCGATCAGCGCATCCACCGCTTCCTGCAGCATGCGCTTCTCGTTGCGCACGATGATATCAGGCGCACCGAGATCGAGCAGGCGGCGCAGGCGGTTGTTGCGGTTGATGACGCGGCGGTAGAGATCGTTGAGGTCGGAGGTCGCAAAGCGGCCGCCGTCGAGCTGTACCATCGGGCGCAGATCGGGCGGAATGACCGGCACGACATCCATAATCATCCACGCTGGGCGGTTGCCGGATTTCCGGAACGCCTCGACCACCTCGAGCCGGCGGATCGCGCGCACTCTCTTTTGCCCGGATGTCGTCCGAACATCGCTGCGCAGCTGCTCGCTCATCTGCTCGAGATCGAGCTCCTCCAGGAGCTCCTTGATCGCCTCGGCGCCCATGCCGACGCGGAAGGTATTGCCGTACTTTTCGAGCGCATCGTGATACTCGCGCTCGGAGAGCAGGTCCTTCTTCTTGAGGTCGGTCTCGCCCGGATCAACAACGATATAGTAAGCGAAATAGAGGACTTTCTCGAGCGAGCGCGGGGACACATCAAGGATGAGGCCCATGCGGCTCGGGATGCCCTTGAAATACCAGATATGCGAGACGGGCGCTGCGAGTTCGATATGCCCCATGCGCTCGCGGCGCACCTTTGCGCGCGTCACCTCGACGCCGCAGCGGTCGCAGACAACGCCCTTGTAGCGGATGCGCTTGTACTTGCCGCAGTGGCACTCCCAGTCGCGCGTCGGTCCGAAGATGCGCTCGCAAAAGAGACCGTCGCGCTCCGGTTTGAGCGTACGGTAGTTGATGGTCTCCGGCTTTTTCACTTCGCCGTGCGACCACTCACGAATTTTATCGGGGGAAGCGAGTCCGATCCGCATTGAGTCAAAATTGTTTACATCCAGCAACAGATGCCACTCCCTTCCTTACAGATCATCCTCATCCGACGTATCCTCACTGTCGAGTCCGCCGTGCAGAATTGTATCCATGTCGTCTGAAAGCTCTTCGTCCGCATCGATCTGCGCAATGAGGTCGTCACCAGCAATATCGTCCGCAGCCTCGGCCTCTTCTTCGTATGGATCGGCGGACGGTGGCGGATTGCCATTCTCGTCGACGCCCTCCACATCGAGGTCGAGCGAGCGTGCCTTCTCGTTGATATCCTCGTCCTCTTCGTCACGGATCGCGATTTCCTTCGCATCCTCGTTGAGCACCTTGATATCGAGGCCGATCGCCTGCAGTTCCTTGATGAGCACCTTGAACGACTCGGGAACGCCCGGCTCGGGGATGTTGTCTCCCTTTACGATGGACTCATACGCCTTCACGCGCCCGACCACGTCGTCGGACTTCACCGTCAGGATCTCCTGCAGGGTGTACGCCGCACCGTAGGCCTCGAGCGCCCAGACCTCCATCTCGCCGAAACGCTGCCCGCCGAACTGCGCCTTGCCGCCCAGCGGCTGCTGCGTGACAAGCGAATACGGGCCCGTAGAGCGCGCGTGAATCTTATCATCAACCAGATGATGCAGCTTCAGCATATAGACGCAGCCGACCGTAACGCGGTTCTCGAACGGCTCGCCCGTGCGCCCGTCGTAAAGCACCGTCTTGCCGTCGTCGGGCAGCCCCGCTGCGCGGATCGTCCCGAACACGTCGTCGTCGCTCGCCCCGTCAAAGACAGGGGTTGCAATATGTATGCCCGCCTCATCGGGAAGGGGCATTCCGTTTTTGTCAAAATCATAGCCCGCCGTGCGGAGGTCTCCCTCCACCGTCGGATCGCCGTCCTTGATGCGCTGGCCGAGCACGCGGCACGCCATGCCGAGATGCGTCTCGAGCACCTGCCCGATGTTCATGCGCGAGGGCACGCCCAGCGGGTTCAGCACGATGTCAACCGGCGTGCCGTCCGGCAGGAACGGCATGTCCTCCTGGCGCATGATGCGCGAGACGACGCCCTTGTTCCCGTGGCGGCCGGACATCTTGTCGCCGACCGAGATCTTGCGCTTCTGCGCGATGTAGACGCGCACGAGGCGGTTGACCCCCGGCGGCAGCTCGTCGTTGTTCTCGCGGGTAAAGATCTTCACATCGATGATCTTGCCCGCCTCGCCGTGCGGCACGCGCAGCGAAGTATCGCGCACCTCGCGTGCCTTCTCGCCGAAGATCGCGCGCAGGAGGCGTTCCTCTGCCGTCAGCTCCGTCTCGCCCTTGGGCGTGACCTTGCCGACGAGGATATCGCCGGGGCGTACATCCGCGCCGATGGAGACGATGCCGTCCTCGTCGAGATCCTTGAGGGCATCCTCGGCGACGTTCGGAATGTCGCGCGTGATCTCCTCGGGGCCCAGCTTCGTGTCGCGCGCATCACACTCGTACTCCTCAATATGAATCGAGGTGTAGAGGTCGCGCTTTACGAGATTTTCGCTGAGCAGGATTGCATCCTCGTAGTTGTAGCCCTCCCACGGCATATAGGCAACAATAATATTATAGCCGAGCGCGAGCTCGCCATTGTCCGTCGACGGGCCGTCGGCGATGGGCTGCCCCTCCGCAATATGCTCGCCCTCATAGACGAGCGGTTTCTGATTGATGCACGTCGCCTGGTTCGAACGGACAAATTTCTGCAGTTTATAGTTGTCAAATGCTCCCTCATCCGTGCGGATGGTGATCGCATCTGCCGAGACCTCCGTGACCTCGCCGCTGTGCTTTGCGAGCACCATAACGCCGGAGTCGCACGCCGCCTTGTACTCCATGCCCGTGCCGACGAGCGGCGCCTGTGTCTTGAGCAGAGGCACTGCCTGGCGCTGCATGTTCGCGCCCATGAGCGCGCGGTTCGCGTCGTCGTTCTCGAGGAACGGGATCATCGCCGTCGCGATCGAGAACACCTGACGCGGCGATACGTCCATATAGTCCACACTGTCGCGGTGATGCAGCCCCGTCTCCTCATGGAAACGCGCCGTGACGCGCTCATTGACGAAGAATTCATTCTCATCGAGCGGCTCGTTCGCCTGCGCGATGATGAGCTCGTCCTCCTCGTCCGCCGTGAGGTAGCGCACCTCCTCTGTGACGCGGTGGTGCTCCTTGTCCACGCGGCGATAGGGCGTCTCCATAAAGCCGAACTGGTTCACGCGCGCATACGTCGCGAGCGACCCGATCAGACCGATGTTCGGCCCTTCCGGCGACTCGACCGGACACATGCGCCCATAGTGCGAGTTGTGCACGTCGCGCACCTCAAATCCCGCGCGCTCGCGCGAGAGACCGCCGGGACCGAGCGCCGAAAGGCGGCGCTTATGCGTCAGCTCGGAGAGCGGGTTGTGCTGATCCATGAACTGCGAGAGCTGCGAGGAGCCGAAGAACTCCTTCACCGCCGCCACGACGGGGCGGATGTTGATGAGCCCCTGCGGCGTGATGCTCTCCGTCTCCTGGATCGACATGCGCTCGCGCACGACGCGCTCCATGCGCGAGAGACCGATGCGGAACTGGTTCTGCAGCAGCTCTCCGACCGCACGCACGCGGCGGTTGCCGAGGTGGTCAATGTCATCCGTATAGCCGAAACCATCCATCAGGCCGAGGAGATAGCTGATCGCCGCCATCACATCCTCGCGCGTGATCGTACGGTACTGATAGTCACGCGTCGGCGCGCAGAGCATACGGTGCACCTCGCCGTCCTTTTTCTGCACATCAAAAGCAACGAGCTCGCCCTCGCCGAAGAGCGCCGTCTCGCGCTCCGGGCTCACGGCGTCCACCATTTCCGAAGTGATCCGCTCGCCCTTGGGGAATACGATCTCGCCTGTTTCCTTATCTATAATGGGCTCTGCGAGCACCTTGCCGAGGAGGCGGCGGCGCCAGCCGAGCTTTTTCGTCAGTTTATAACGGCCGACCGTTGCCAGATCATAGCGGCGCGGGTCGAAGAACAGCACCTCGAGCAGCTGCCGTGCGTTGTCCTCGTTCGCCGGCTCTCCCGGACGCAGACGGCGGTAGATCTCGATGACTGCCTTGCCGCGCGTCTTCACCTCATCCGTGTCCCGCTCGATCGTCGCGAGAATATGCGGATCATCGCCGAAAAGCGCGCGAATCTCCGCATCCGTCTCGTAGCCGAGCGCACGGATGAGATAGGTCACTGGCATTTTGCGCGTCCGGTCGATGCGCACGGACACAACGTCGTTCGCATCCGTCTCGAGCTCGATCCACGCGCCGCGGTTCGGAATCATCGTCGCATTGTAGAGCTCCTTGCCCGTCGTGTCGATCTCGACGCCGTAGTAGGCGCCGGGCGAGCGAACGAGCTGGCTGACGATGACGCGTTCCGCGCCGTTGATGATGAATGTGCCCGTATCCGTCATGAGCGGGAAATCGCCCATGAACACTTCCTGTTCCTTGATCTCGCCCGTCTCGCGGTTCACGAGGCGCACATTTACGCGCAGGGGCGCGGCATAGGTCACATCGCGCTCCTTGCACTCGTCGAGATCATACTTCGGTTCGCCGAGCGCAAAGGACTCAAAGGAAAGGATGAGATTTCCCGAGAAATCTTGAATCGGCGAGATATCGCGGAAAATCTCTGCGAGCCCCACCTCAAGAAACCACTGATAGCTCCTGCGCTGGATGTCGAGGAGATGCGGCATCTCCATGACTTCCTTAATACGCGCGTAGCTATACCGCGTGCGACGGCCGACCGACACAGGATTGAACATGAACGCTGTCACCCTTTCGCTGGATTATCATAATGGTCTCTGTGCGAACTAAAATGAACGGACACAAAAAGAACAAGGCAACCATTCGAATACCTTGCTCTCATGTCCTTTCCAAAAATAGAGCCGGAAAGCGCAGCGCTCCCCGAAAAAATGCGCACAAATCCCCATTCTTACGTCAATAGGTCATCATATAATACTACATCCTAATTTTCGTGTCAAGAGATATTTTTCACCTTTTTCTTTCGAAGAATCTTCAACGGCATCGAAATGTCTTATGCAAACGGCGGAGAGGCAGGCGCCTGCTTCTTTGAGTCAATGGTCCGGCTTGCAAAATCCCGCATGCTCATGTAGAATACGAATGGATTGGCAGTACAGGAATTATGGGAGGTATTTTATGTTTGAACAATGCAGGCACACGATGCGTACGGTACTTGCCGCCGCGCTGTTCGGTGTGCTCGCGCTCACGAGCGGCTGTTTCAGCGGCGACGTGAATGTCGTCATCAACGACGATGGAAGCGCCGATCTCAAGACCACACTCGTCAGCGTGCCGATGCTCGCCGAAGTTGTTGAGCAGAGCAAGACGACCGCACTCGCGCGCAACCCCGAGGCGCAGATCACGCCCGTGACGAAGGAGAACATGTCAGGCTATGAGATCAGCGAGCACTATGCGACGATCGAAAAGCTGTCCGAGAATGATTTCTTCACGGCGCACGACGGCAAGAATACAGGCGTTACGGTGAACAAGAGCCTGTTCTACACGGATTACAACTTTGACCTCCTGTTCAGCGGCAGCGAGAACGGCGGCGGTGCGGGCGCGTTCGCAAGCAACATCACGTTCACCTATCAGATGAATCTCCCCGTTGTCCCTGCAAGCTCAAACGCCGACCGCACGGAGAACGACGGCAAGACGCTCACATGGAACCTCGGCAAAACGCTCGTGACGGGCGAGTCCACCAAAATCGACGTCACCTTCCGCATCTGGAACAAGACGGCGATCATCGCCACAGTCGTCGTTGTCCTCGCCCTCATCGGAGGAGCCGTGTTCTTCTTCATGCGCCGCAGGAAGCGGACGGAGGAGGAGCCGCAGGCGGCACACGAAAGCTCCTCTGCCCCGTCGACGTGACGCCGAACGCACCGAACGATAAAAACTAAATAAGCAGAAGCAAAAGGGACCGTTGCACGAAGCTGGAAAATTTCGTACAACGGCCCTTTTTGTTTGGAAAACTGCTGTCCTCAATGAAAAAGACCGTCGAGCAAAATGCTCAAACGGTCAAAAAGAGCTGATTTATGCCGCCTTCTTCACGCGCATGCTCTGCATCGCGAGGATCGCGGCAAAGACGGCGAGGCCGATCATGTCCGTCGTACCGCCGGGCTTGATCATGAGGAGGCCGGCAGCGATGAGCAGGACGCGTTCATAGAGACGACAGTGATCGGCGAGGAAGCCGCAGAGGGCCGAGCTGACTGCGATCATGCCGATGAGTGCGGAGAGAGTCGCAACGATGAGGGTGAACGGCTCTGCATCGACCATCAGGATAACCGGCGACAGGACGAAAATGTACGGGATGATGAATGCCGCAATCGCAAGTTTTGACGCATGTACGCCAGTCCTCAGTGGATTGCCCCCGCTGATTCCCGCTCCTGCATAGGCGGCAAGCGCGACGGGCGGCGTCACATCCGCGATGATGCCGAAATAGAACACAAACATGTGCGCTGCGAGAAGGGGGACACCCATCTGGACGAGGGCAGGCGCGGCGATGGTCGAGGTAATGACGTAGTTCGCCGTCGTCGGAACGCCCATGCCGAGCACGATTGCCGTAATCATCGTGAAGAACATCGCCGGCAGGAGCATGCCGCCCGCTGCATCGATCAGCCCCGAGGCGAGGCGCAGACCGACGCCGGTTTTCGTGACGACGCCGATGATGATGCCCGCCGCCGCACACGCGATCAGTACGCCGAGGACGGCCTTTGCGCCGCGCTCAAGTCCGTAGACGATCTCGATCGGCTTCATACGCGTGGACTTGCGGAGCATGGCGCAGGCAATGGATAGGACAATCGCGACAAGTGCGGCGCGCATGGGCGTGTAGCCCGATACGAGCAGATAGACAATAACGATGAGCGGAATCGCGAGGTGCCCGCGCTCCTTGAGCAGCGTCAGCGGATGCGGCAGCTCGCTGCGCGGGATTCCCTTGAGGTTCTTGCGCTTTGCCTCAAAGTGCACGCCCAGCCAAACGCCGGTGAAATAGAGCAGCGCCGGAATCGCCGCTGCCTTGACCACTTCGATGTAGGGCACACCGACGAACTCCGCCATGAGAAACGCTGCAGCACCCATGACCGGCGGCATGAGCTGTCCGCCCGTGGATGCCGCCGCCTCAACCGCGCCGGCAAAATTCGCATCGTAACCAAGTTTTTTCATCATCGGGATCGTGAGCGACCCCGTACCGACGACGTTCGCGACAGAGCTGCCCGAGACCGTCCCCATCAGGCCGCTCGAGAGAACAGCGACCTTTGCAGGGCCGCCGCTCGCCCAGCCCGCTACCGCATTGGCGAGATCAATGAAGAATTTGCCGAGACCCGTACTCTCGAGATACGCGCCGAAGAGGATAAAGAGAAAAATGAACGTCGAGGAGACGCCGAGCGGGATGCCGAAAATGCCCTCGGTCGTAAAATAGAGGTGGCTGACCAGCTGCTCGAGCGAGAGCCCGCGATGCGCAAGAACGCCCGGCATATAGGGGCCGAGGAACGCATACGCAAGGAAAAAGAGCACGACCGTCACCATCGGCAGCCCCACGACCCGCCGCGTCGCCTCAATGACAAGCAGAATGCCGAGGCCGCCCACGATGACGTCGGGCATCGTCACCGATCCCGCGCGCGTGACGAGCTCACGGTACTGGATGACAATGTAGGCCGGCGCCGCCGCGCCGAGAATAGCGAAGGCGACATCGATGGGATGGAAAAAATGGTCGCGTGCCCACGCGCGCCGGAACGGGTAGAGCAGGTAGGCAAGCGCAAGCCCGAATCCGAGATGAACGGCGCGCTGCAGCTGTGCATCGAGCACGCCGAATGTCGCCGTATAGATCTGAAAGATGGAGAATGTAATGGCGATCGCAGCAACGACTTTCTTCGGCCAGCCCGTATAGTGAACCGTGTTCGATTCACGGTCATATTTCTTCAAAATTGCATCCGCATTAACAGCATTCTGATCGGTCATACAGCAAATCACATCCTCTGTGAAAAAGAATACGAGGCCGCCTGCCGGCAGCCTCGGCAAAAATCAACGTCTACTTCTTCCAAAAATACGTGTACAGCGGCGCAGCGACAAGATCGATGCGCGTGCCGGCGGGATACATCTCATAGACGGGGATCACCCGTCCGCCCGCCTCAATCGTGAGCTCCGTACCGACACCCGTTCGGAGGCTGAGTTCCGGGTAGTCGCGGTCCATATCGAGGACGAAATAGTCTCCCTCTTGGCGGAATGTCCCCTCCTCGGGGAGGAACGGCAGTCCCACCCCATGCGACTGGTACCGCGTGCCCGAGAGATGGAAATGTCCGTCTGCATGTGCCGTGAGGAACTCCTCGACCGGCGTCTTCTGCACGGAGTGAATAAAATGGATCGTCAGCGGCACCTCGCCCCGGATCTGCGGTGCGAGAACCATCGTCTCCCCATCCGCGCACAGGAAAAGCGCGGGGGTGCTCAGGATATCAAATGCGATCAGGAGCACCGCTGCGCAAAGCGCAATCGCATAAGCTCTCATTCACCGTTGAAGTACTTCTCCGCGCCGGCGTTCATCGGCAGCGACATGCCGCTCTTTGCAGCCTCCTTCGAGATCTGCTTGCCGACGGCGTGCGCGGCCTGCAGACGATCGAGATTCGAGAAGATCGCCTTCGTAATGCTGTAGCCGAGGTCGGCGTTTATCGAGGGGCCCGCGACCAGCATCGCCATGACGGAGACACCCGGCACGGCCTCATCAAATCCGGCATACGTGCCGGCAGGAATCACCGTTTTCGTATAGAACGGATACTTCGCGATCAGCGCATCCGCCACATGATCATCCACAGGGAGGAGGCGCACCGGGTTCTGCGAGGCGATGTCCTGTACGGACGCCGTCGGATAGCCTGCCGTCAGAACGGCGACATCCACATTGCCGTCCTTCAGCGCGCTCGCACCCTCGGCGAACGAGAGGAACTGCTCGTCAATATCGTCATAGGTCACGCCGTATGCCTCGAGAATCTGGCGCGCATTTGCCTCCACGCCGGAGCCCGCAGCGCCGACCGCGACGCGTTTGCCCTTGAGGTCCGCGATGCTTTTGATGCCCGAGGACTGGAGGGTGACGAACTGGCAGGTCTCGGGATAGAGGGCCGCGATGCCCTGGAGTCCGTCGACCTTTTTATCCTGGAACATCTCGGTGCCGTTCACGGCGTAGTAGGTAATATCGTTCTGGACCGTCGCGAGATCGACCGCCCCGTCGCGCAGCATATTGATATTCGCAACGGATGCGCCCGTGCTCTGCGCGCTCGCGTTCATGCCCGGGATCTCCTTGTTCAGCACCTCTGCGATCGCGCCGCCGATCGGGTAATACGTGCCCGCCGTGCCGCCCGTGCCGATGTTGAGGAACTTCTTGTCCCCCGACGATGCTGAGTCGCCGCAGCCGGTGAGGAGTGCAGCAGAGAATACAAGGACTGCACCTGCCGCAAAAATTTTCTTTACGGTAGAGATATTCATGTTCTTACCTCCTGTATATAGTTCGAAATACCGCCGCAGCAAGCAACGGAACAGCAATATATTAGCATAAAAAGCCCCATGCGCGCAAGCATGGGGCTTCGTGTATAGCGGTATACAATCGTGTTCAGAGGGTCTGCCGGCAGGAATCCGGCGTAAAGATCAGCACGCGGTTCGCAAACGAGCACTTGGCATGCATCTGCTCAAAAAGCGCGCCGTCCTTGCGGAACTCCGCCGTGCCTGTCAGCAAAAAGCCGGTGCCCATCCCCCGATGTCCCTCGACCTCGTGGCTGCCAAGCGTCAGCGCAAGACGCGGATGCTCCGCTGCATTGCGCTCCGTTTTGCGGAACCCGTAGCATGGGATCAGAATCCGCTCATCCTCTGTCACGATGAGGTACTTATTCCACGTATTCGCGATATGCGCCTCGTCCTCGAGCGTCACCGACGCCACCGACACAATGCCGTCGTGTTTCAGGCATTCAAAAAATACATCTGTCAGCATCGTTTTCTTCCTTCGTCAGTTCTTCACAATCTCTGCCGCCTCGCCGTTCGCCTTCGCACGTGCGATGCACTCCTTGAGGCGCTCGATATTTTTCACGTGGAGATCAATCGCGAAGCGGATGCGCTTCTTCTCCTCCTCCGTGAACTCCGGCTTTTCGTAGGCGGCGCGGATGCGTTCGAGGCGCTCCTCCACATCGCGCAGTTCGTCCTCCATCGGACGCACATGCTGCAGTGCGCAGCCGTAGACCGCGCGCATCGCATCCTCGACATACTGGGCGTAGCCGGGCTCGCCCGATACCTTCTCCAGCCACTGAGCGACATGATGAATCACGTCGTAGGGCGATTCGCCGCCGTGAATCATGGAGACAATCTCCATCTTCACCTGCTGTTCACGCCCGTGCGGCTGCGCGACGGAGCTCTGCTCCTCCGGCATCAGATGACCTTCTCGCCGTGGAAGCGCTCGCCGCCGATCTCCGGATAGAGGCCGTACTCCACCGCCCACTCACATTTATACTTGAGCGCCTGCGCGTGGATCGTTGCGACGCGGTCCATATTCTCGCGCACAATCTTGCCCGGGACGCCCGCGACGAGCGAGTTCGGCGGGATGACGGCGTTCTCCTTGACGACCGCGCCTGCCGCGATGATCGAGCCGCGCCCGACCTTCGCCCCCGTCAGCACCGTCGCGCCCATGCCGATGAGCACGTGGTCCTCGATCTCACAGCCGTGGACGCAGGCGCAGTGTCCGACGGTCACATAGTCCCCGATGATGCACGGGTAGTCATCCGCCACGTGCAGACAGGTGAGATCCTGGATGTTCGAGCAGTTGCCGACGGAGATGTAGTTCACATCGCCGCGCGCAACAACGCCGGGCCAGAGGCTCGCATACTGACCGACGCGTACGTCGCCCGAGAGAAATACCTGCGGGGCGACGAACGCCTCCTCGTGAATCTGCGGCGTAATGCCGTGAAAGCTCGGAAAACCGTCTCCTTTAAACGTAAACATAGAGATATCCTTTCTAAGCGAAATTATCCTTTCGCGATAAAGCGTTCCCCATCGTGCGCCGCATGATAATAACGATGCGCGGCGGCAAAGATCTCTGCGGCGCTCGGCACGGGAGGAGCGGCCGACACGCCGTCCTGCTCCTGCCGTTTTCTGCGGCGCACCGCGCCGTGCGTCTCTTCGTCCGCCGCGTCAAGCGCGGTATTTGGGAGGTTCTGATACTCCTCAGAATTTGCATACTCCATCCACTCGCGCTGCAGGGCGCGCAGGAGATAGACCTTCTCGTTGTCAAGCGGCGAGAGATTCCCCGCCCGCTGCGCCGTGCGCATCATATCGTTGAGTTCTTCGCGCGAGAGCACGCGGCGGTTGCCGTAGGGATCGCGCGTGGACGGTCCGGGCTTGAAGCCCTCCTTTTCCTCCGCTGCGCCGGAAGCCTGCACCGCGTTCTGGGACGCGGCTCCTGCCGCAGGCGCATCGCCACCCGTCTGTGCGAGAGCTTCGCGCCCGAGCGCACCCTGCATCTCGCCGGACGAGGGTGCAGACACAGCGGCTCCCGTTTCCGCAGGCGGCATATCGAGCGCATCTCCCGCGGCCGCTGCGCCGCCGGCCGTCATTACGGGCGCACTTGCCCCCTCGGACGAACCCGCCCCCACCCCGCGAAAACTCGGTACATCGCCGCCGCCCGCCTTCATCTCCGCGAGCACGGCGATGTTCGCCTGCGCGACCGCGCGCAGCGCCTCGTCCTTGGTCTTGGCACGCTGGAGGGCACGCGCGAGTGCCTCACGGCGCTCCTCGATGCGCGTTACCTTCTCATAGAGATCCGGGGCATTGTCCTTCAGATACTGCTTGTCGGCAGCGGAGAGTTTCTGTCCCTGCCGCAGCTTCTGCCGGATGCGCCCTTCGCGGTTCGCGCTGCGCGTATCGTCCGTCCCTTGCAGATCACTCTGTTTGGTCTTGCTCGGCTGCGTCTGCGCACCCATCGCCTGACGCAGGCTCGCGCCCGTCTTGATGCGGTACTTCATCTCACGCTGCAAACTGCGCAGATGCGTATAGTCGCCGATTTTTCCGATTCCCTCAAATATTGACATGACATTACCTCCGTGTAATGCAGACGATCTCCATATCATTATTATTATCGTTGCGCAATGCGTCCCGCATAAATCTCTGCGCCTATTTTACTCCATTTCGGGCAAAAAGAAAAGCTGGTGACATCACCAGCTCATTATTTCCCGCCGTCGTTTGGTCGTCCATGCACAATCTATGTTATATTAACGATTCCGTTGTGCAGACACTAATCATCCTGCCAAGTCCCGGGCAGAGTGCCCACCAAAGCCGGCTAATCGTTCCAAACGCTCCCGTGCGCCGCCCCCGTCGTCCATCGCTGAACGCCCGACACACAGCAAACAGGAAATTCACGGATGTAACTGTACCACATTCGTCCCGCAGATGCAATAGCTTAAAACCATTTTGGGAAAAATTTTTTCTACGCTAAAAATGAATTGACAAAAACTATCATTAGGGGCAAAATAAAAGTGCATTAGGTTTTACGCCGCATGCCCGCAGGGAACGGGCGCGCGGTGCGGGAAAAAGAAATGAGGATGATTTTTATGGGACAGCGAATGCCCATCGGACTGCAGCTCTCGGGACTCGTCGGCAGCGTCATCGCGCTGATGATTGTCCTGCTCGGCATTGTGCTCTATGAGTTCAAGACGACGAGTACCGAGTATCAGCATCTGCTCTCCGTCACGGTCAAGAACAGCATCACCCTGCTCGAGGCAGAGGATGACTTTCATCTGGGGCTGAGCGAACTGCGCGGCTACATCATCACGCGCGACGCGGCCCGCGTTGCATCCACGGAGACGGCACTCCAGAAAGCCGATGAGCAGATCGCCGTGTTCGCCGAGCACGCGGTCAACCCCGACAGCAAGGCGCGCGGTGAGGAGCTGCGCAAGGCAGTGCGTGACTACACGGAGCACACAAAGGAGATCATCGCACTCTACGGCCGCGGAGATGTCGAGGCGGCGACCGCAGCCTCCGCCGAACTGCGCAAGAAGACGGACGAGATCGACGGCCTCTTCAGCAAGGCGGCAGAAGTTCAGGCCTCTGTACAGGATGCTCAGATGGCAGACCTGAACGACAACGTCAACCATATCTTCATCATTGTCCTCGCCGTGAGCGTCATCGGCATCATCGCCGTCGGCGCGGCAGCCGCATGGTACGCGCGCCGTCTCGCCCGCCGCCTCAGCAACCTGCGCGGCGATGTCGGCAAGCTCGGCAAACTGGATCTCTCCTTCCAGGGCACGCGCGCAACGTGGAACGATGAGATCGGTGACATGGCGAACGAGCTCCTCGAGATGAAGGACGCCCTGCACAATATTGTGCGCTCCATCCAGACCGAGGCGGATGCGCTCTCGCAGGCGAGCGACAGCCTTTCAACCTCCGTTCAGTCGCAGATGCAGGTCTCCGAGAGCATTGCGCACACGATCACGGATGTTGCGTCTGATGCCGTGCACAACAACAACAGCATCAGCGAGATCTCAAACGCCATCGAACAGGTCAGTGCCCGTACGGAGGAGATGAGCGCGAGCGGCACACATGTCAACCAGACGGCAGTCGAGGCCGTTGAGGATGCCAATAACGGCATGACATTCATCCAACAGCTCGTTCAGCAGAATACAACCGTCAGTGACTCCATGACCGAGATCTCACGGGTCTCCGAGAAGCTCGTCACCGGTTCCGATGCCATCAAGAATGTCGTCACGACCATTCGCGAGATCGCCGGACAGACCAATCTCCTCGCGCTCAACGCTGCCATCGAGGCAGCGCGCGCAGGCGAGGCAGGACGCGGCTTCGCAGTCGTCGCCGAGGAGGTCCGCAAGCTTGCCGAGCAGAGCTCGGCAGCGACGAATGAAATCGAGCAGACGATCACTCAGATGATCGACAGCATTCAGCTCGCGGCGGGCGCAATCACGAACGCCGAGGAGAAAGTCGAGGCAAGCAAGGAAGTCACCGTCGAAACGGAAAAGAGCTTCGCCTCCATCCAAAAGCGCCTCAATGATGTGCGCACCAACATCGAGCAGATCAGCCAAGCAGTTGATCACACGGCGAACGATATGCAGGATGTCGTCGGCAATGTGCAGAACATCAGCGCCGTCGCCGAAAAGACCGGCGCGAACGCAGAGACCGTCGCCGCGGCCTCCGAAGAGCAGAGCGCGAGTCTGCACGATGTCAGCGACAGCGCCGAAGCCCTCTCGCAGACCGCATCGAAGCTCAACGACATCACGTCGAAGTTCCGACTGTAAGCAGCTCCCCCGCATGAGTCTCATTGTTGTATGGTACGCCAAAGCCAGCCAAACAGCGCTGTGCACGCACAAGCCCCCGAAGCTCAGCTTCGGGGGTTTTGCTTTGGGCAGATCAGCGCCTACACGGCCTGCTGTTGAGCGTCATGACAGCCAAAGCCAGCCATGCAGGAAAACAGGAAAATAAAACACCGCCTATTGACAATCCTCTATCCGCCCCTTATAATTATACACATGAATAGTTGTTCATATGTTGTAAGGAACTGCCGCTAAAGGAAAATCGATCCGATCGATACTGAGTTTATCGGTGCTTCCTTAAATAAAGGAGAAGAGATTCATGAAGAAGGCATTCAAGATCCGCGAGCTCGACTGCGCCCACTGTGCACAGGAGATCGAGGAGGCAGCATCAAAGGTTGCGGGCGTGAACAAGGTGCGCGTCAACTTCCTAAGCGAACGCATGACGCTCGACGCCGAGGACGCACGGTTCGACGCGGTACTCGACGAGATCAAGAAGATCGTGAAGACCATCGAGCCGGACGCTGTGCTCGAGGCGTAACGAAAAGGAGCATCTGCCATGTCGAAAAAGCAAAAGCGCATGCTCTGGCGCATCTGCGGTGCGGCAGCGCTCTTTATCCCCGGGATGATCTTCGAGGAGAGCATGCCCGGCATGATTCTCCTCCTCGCAGCCTACGCGCTGATCGGCTGGGACATCCTCTGGCGCGCCGCGGTGAACATCCGTCACGGGCGTGTCTTTGATGAAAATTTCCTCATGGCGATTGCAACCGTCGGTGCACTCGCGCTCAGCGACTACTCCGAGGGCGTCGCCGTTATGCTGCTCTACCAGATCGGCGAGTGGTTCCAGAGCTATGCGGTGCAGCGTTCGCGCCGCTCCATCTCCTCGCTCATGGATATCCGCCCCGATACGGCGCGCGTTCTGCGCGGCGGCGCTGAGGAGGAGGTATTCCCCGACGAAGTCGAGGTCGGCGCGACGATCGTTATTCGCCCGGGCGAGCGCGTCCCGCTCGACGGCATCATCACGAAGGGCGACGGCCTGCTCGACACCTCTGCACTGACCGGCGAATCCATGCCGCGCGAGGCGCATGCGGGCGATGAGATCATCAGCGGATGCATCAACCAGACCGGCGTGCTCGAGGTGCGCGTCACGATCCCCTACGAGGAATCCACGGTCGAACGCATTCTCTCCCTCGTCGAAGAGGCGACGGATAAGAAAGCGACGACCGAGGCATTCATCACGCGCTTTGCGCGCTGGTATACCCCTGTCGTCGTCATCGCGGCGCTCATTCTCGCCGTCGTTCCCCCTCTGGTCACGGGCGATCCCTTTTCCATGTGGGTTTACCGCGCCCTGACCTTCCTCGTCATCTCCTGCCCGTGCGCGCTCGTCATCTCCGTGCCGCTCTCCTTCTTTGCCGGCATCGGCGGTGCAAGCCGCGCCGGCATCCTCATCAAGGGCGGCAACTATCTCGAGGCACTTGCCAATGCGGACACCGTTGTCTTTGACAAGACGGGCACGCTCACGAAGGGCAGCTTCCACGTGGCAAGCGTCGTCCCTGCCGAGGGTTTTAAGGCAGGCGAGGTTCTCTTCTACGCGGCAAATGCGGAGCGCTACTCCACCCATCCCATCGGCCGCTCCATCCTGCGGGCGTTCACCGCCGGCGGAAATACAGTGGATGATACGGATGTACATGCGCTGGAGGAAACGGCCGGCCGCGGCATCTCGGCGCACATCAATGGCCATATCGTCCTGCTCGGCACGCGCAGCCTCCTCCGTGACAACAAGGTCGTCGGCCTCCCCTCTCTCCCGCATACGGGCGCGGTCTATCTCGCCGTCGACGGCCGCTTCGCCGGCGTTGTCCACGTTTCGGACGAGGTCAAGGAGGACGCGGCAAGCGCAGTCCATGCGCTCAAGGAGCGCGGCATCGGCGAAACCGTCATGCTCACGGGTGACTCGCGCTGGATCGGCACGAGCGTCGGCAGGAGCCTCGGCATCGACACGATCTATGCCGAACTGCTCCCGCAGGATAAGGTGACCCATGTAGAATCCCGCCTCGCAGCGAAAAAGGCGGGAAAGGCCCTCGCCTATGTCGGCGACGGCATCAACGACGCCCCCGTGCTCGCGCGCGCCGATGTCGGCATCGCGATGGGCGCGCTCGGCTCAGACGCGGCAATCGAGGCGGCGGACGTTGTCCTCATGACCGACGAGCCGAAGAAGATCGCCGTGGCGATCGATATCGCGCGCAAGACGATGCGCATCGCGTGGCAGAACATCGTCTTTGCCATCGGCATCAAAGCGATCGTACTCGTGCTCGGCGCCATCGGCTGGGCAGGCCTCTGGGCGGCGATCTTCGCCGATGTCGGCGTCACCGTCCTCGCCATCCTCAACGCCATGCGCGCGCTGCAGGTGAAAGAGTAATACTTGCAAACGGCAGATGTGTCTGCTATAATGAAGGCAGAAAAAAGAGAACCGCTCGATAAAGCGGCTACCCTCTTCACAGTTTTGGATTTAACCGCTCCCGTTTGGAAGGCAGGGCGGTTATTTCTTTTTAACGCAGATAATGTAGCCAGTGACGAGGATCAGCACAAGGATGAACTCGTAGTAACTCATATCGCACCACCTCCCACTTACAGGATCGGGGAGATGAAGAACGTAGCCGCCATAGCTTATCGCTCGGTTCTCTGTTTCTATTATACACTCATTTGTTCGATAATCAAGTGCAGATTTGTACACAAAAGCCCCCGACGATGGTCGGGGGCTTTCTTATGTCCATCTACGCTTCGCCGCGGCGCCCGTGATAGAGGCACCACGGTTCCTCTGCCATGAAGTCGCCGCCATGATAGTATGCGGCGCGCGCACGGCAGCCGCCGCACGCCTTCTTGTAGCTGCACGAACCGCAGCCGCCGCCGTAGTCGAGCGTACGGAGCCGATGAAACACCTCATTCTTCGCCCAGATCTCGTCGAACGGCGTCTCGCGCACATCGCCGAGCTCACGGCTCAAATATGCGCATGGCTGCACCTTGCCGCGCGGACTGATGATGCAGTATGTCAGCCCCGCGAGACACCCGCGCGTAAAGCGCGTGTGCACGCCGAGCTGGTCGGCGATTCGCAGGAACTGCGGCGCACAGGTCGGTTTCAGCTCGATGTCCACCGTCTCCTGCTTCTTCATGATGCGCGAGAGCACATCCTCATACGCCTCCGCGCGCAGCGACTCCTCCTCGATCGTCTCCGCGCGTCCCGTGGGCACGAGGAAGAAAAAGTGATGCGCACGCGCCCCGATCTCCACGGCAAAGTCCGTCATCGCCTCGATCTCGTGCGCGTTCCAGTCCATCACCGTCGTGTGGATCTGGAACGGCAGCCCCACCGCACGGCAGTTCATCATGCCGCGCACGGCACCGTCCCAGCCGCCCGGGAACGAGCGGAACGCATCGTGCTTCTGCTTGTCGAGCGAGTCGAGCGAGATGCCCATGCCGCACGCGCCCGCTTCCTTCAGCGCCTTTGCCATCGGCAGGTCAATGAGGGTCCCGTTCGTGCCGAACACAGGAATGAGCCCGAGACCGCGCGCGTACGAGACGAGTTCGAGGATATCGGGGCGCGTCAAGGGTTCTCCGCCCGAGAAGATCATGATGCGAAAGCCTGCCTTTGCGATCTCGCGCAGAAGCTTCTTCGCCTCCTCCGTCGAGAGCTCCTCCTCCGCGCGGCAGCCCGCATCGCGGTAGCAGTGCGCACAGTACATATTGCAGGCGTTCGTCGTGTTCCACGAGATGATCTTCACCCCGCCGCCGAGGACGCCCTTTGGGTGCCCCTTCGGCATTCCTGCAGGATGTCCGCCGGGATGGCCGCCCGTCGCCGTACCATGCGGGTGTCCGCCCGCCGGATGGCCGGCAGGATGCAGCTCTGCGCCTATTGCAGCGTGCGCTGCCATCGGGGCGCTCACAGCGCGGCCCCCGCAACGCCGATCTCTTCATCCGTCAGATAGCAGGACGGATCGGACGCCCAAAAATCCCCCGTCCGCGCTTCGGCGCGCGTACGGAAGTTGCCGTTGCACCAGCTGAGGTATTGACATTTTGCGCAGCGCCCCTTCAGCAGCGGTTTCCGATCCTTCAGCCCCGCGAGAATCGGATGCGTCACATCCTGCCAGATGTCGCCGAATTTCCGCTCGCGCACATTGCCGAACGTGTGGTGCTGCGTGAACTGGTCGGGATGCACATAGCCGAGCGGATCGACCTCACCGAACGCGATGCCGGAGCGATTGCCGCCGTTTGCGCCGATCAGCTTCTTGATCTGCTCCGCCCCCGCGTCATTTCCCTCCGCGCGCGCCTTCAGATACATATAGACCCCGTCACAGTGGTTGTCCACCGTCAGAATTTCCTTTTTGAGGCCGCGCGCCTCAAAATCCTTCGTCCGCGCGATGATCGTATCCATCGCCCGCCGCGATTCCTCCGCCGACACGTCTTCATCCATCATCTGCCCGCCGCGCCCCGAATAGACGAGGTGGTAGAAGCAGACACGGTTAATCCCCTTCTCCTCGATGAAGTCAAAAATCTTATCGAGTTCCATGATGTTGTGGTGATTGATCGTAAAGCGCAGTCCTACGCGCTGCCCTACGGCAACGCAGTTCTCGATGCCCTCCATCGCACGCTGATATGCCCCCCGGACGCCGCGGAACATATCGTTCACATCGGCGAGCCCGTCGAGTGAGATGCCGACGTAGCCGACGCCGAGATCCTTGATCCGCTGCGCCGCCGCGCGCGTAATGAGCGTCCCGTTCGTCGAGAGCGTCGGGCGCACGCCGCGGTCGCGTGCATACTCCGCCAGCTCGAAAAAATCGGGGCGGATGAGCGGTTCGCCGCCCGAAAAAAGCAGCACGGGCACGCGAAACTCTGCCAGACCGTCGATGAAGCGCTTTGCCTCCTCCGTCGTCAGCTCGCCGTCGTATTTCTGCCCGTCCGAGCACATATAGCAGTGGCGGCAGCGCAGGTTGCACGTGCGCGTCGAGTTCCAGACGACCACGGGGCCCATCCCCTCCGCCGCGCCGCTCTTCATGCGGTGTGCATTGTGTCCGTAGCGCAGCGCGTCGCCGTAGTACTCATCCATAAAAAGCAGTTTCGTTACGCTGATCATAGCGCTCTCCTAAATATACACAAAGCCTTTCGTTATCCGAGCTGCAGCTCTTCATTGCGCTTGCGGATCCCGTCGAGAAGCAGGCGCGTCTTGAGCGCGATATTCTCCTGGAACGTGAGGTCGAGGTGGCTGAACGCCGCCGCCTGGTACAGCGAGTGGAACATCTCCGCGATCAGACCGACCGGAACGTCGCTGCGGATCTCGCCTGCCTCCTGCCCCTCCCGGATGATCTCGGTAAAGACCTGCTTGATCTGCGGCGTCATGCGGCTGCTCTGCGGCTTCCCGTCACGCTCATCCTCTGCCGTATGCGGCGCCGTATGCTGTGACGCCGAGAGAAAGAGCGGCATAACGAAGCGGTTCTCATCGAGGAACTTCGCCGTCACGCGCGCGCCGACCTCGAGCAGCTCAAGCGATGTCCGCTCCGCCGCACGCGCCTCCGTGAGCGCCATGCGAATCGTCTCGCCGAGCCTGCTGAGGAGCGAGAACAGGAGCTCCTCCTTCGAGCTGAAATAATTGTAGAACGTTCCGATGCCGAAATCCGCCGCGCTCATGATATCCGCGACGGACGTCTCCTTATACCCCTTTTTCGAGAACTCGCTGATCGCCGCCTCCAGAATCGCCCGGCGCGACTGCATCTTTTTGCGCTCCCGGCGTCCCATTTTCTCTTCCAAAAGAAACTCATCCTTCCTGTCTAAATCCTGCACCTCTATTATAGCGAATAATTCCATGTTTGAAAAGAGAAAATGAACACCGTTCATATTTTCATTCTCAACAACCTCATTGAGAACAACAAAAAACGCCGGCACGCACCGGCGTTCTGCTGTCGATATTATGGTGACCCAGGAGGGACTCGAACCCCCGACCCTTTGATTCGTAGTCAAATACTCTAATCCAACTGAGCTACTGAGTCACGTGTCTTGCGACGGTGACTATAATAGCATCTTTGACGAGGACTGTCAAGGATTTTCTTTCGAAACAGGCGTACCCCATACGCCGTCGCGGTAGAGCCGCACGAGCCGCATCGGCACGAGCGCGCCGCGTGCGACGGGCGCATCCGTATAGACACGGATATAGGTCTCCGTCAGCCCGTTCGTCACGCCATCCTCCGCCGTCTCGAACAGCACCTCCGTCACGGAGCCGAGTGCCGCGCGATGATAGTCCTGCGCCAGCTCCTCCGCGAGCGCCTGCATCCGTGCCGCGCGTTCCTTACGGACGGCGGGCGGCACCTGGTCCGCGCGCTGCGCCGCCGGCGTCCCCCTCCGCGGCGAATACGGGAAGACATGCATCCGTGCAAACCCCATCGCGCGCACAAAATCCATGCCCGCGGCAAAATCCTCCTCCGTCTCCCCCGGAAAACCGACAATGATGTCCGTCGAGACCGCAACGCCGGGCACCGCGCGCCGCACATCCGCAAGCAGCTGCGCGAACGCCGCCGTATCGTAGTGGCGGTTCATCGCACGCAGCACCGCATCGCTGCCTGCCTGCAGCGGCAGATGCAGATGCGCCGCAAAGCGCGGCTCCGTCCGTATGAGCTCCAGAAGATCCGCTGAGAGTTCCACCGACTCCAGCGAGCCGAGGCGCAGGCGCCGCAGCTTCGCCTCTCCGAGTGCCGTGCGGCACGCGTCCGCGAGCGTCGGCCGCGCCGCGAGATCAATGCCGTACGCGCCGAGATGAATCCCCGTCAGCACCACCTCGTGAAAGCCCGCCTCCGTGAGCAGATGCATCTCGCGCGCCACAGCGGAGAGTTCGCGCGACTTCACCGGGCCGCGCGCATAGGGAATGATGCAGAACGTGCAGAAATTCTGACAGCCGTCCTCAATCTTCAGGAACGCACGCGTACGGTGCGGCATCGAGCGGAGCGGGATATCCTCGAATACGCGCGCCTGCATGATGTCCGTGATCGCGCCGATCACGCCCGTGTTCTTCTGCAGCGCCGCCTCCACATAATCGACGATCTGCGCGCGCTCCTTCGTCCCGATCACCACGCGCACGCCCGTGAGCGCACGGATCTCCTCCGGCGCGACCTGCGCATAGCAGCCCGCAACCGCAATGCAGGCATCAGGGTTCGTGCGTGCCGCACGGCGGATCAGCTGACGCGACTTTCGATCGCTCAGATGCGTCACCGAGCACGTATTGATGACGTAGACCTCCGCCGCCTCCTCGAACGGCACGATCTCATAGCCGCGCGCGCGGAACAGCCCCTCCATCGTCTCCGTCTCGAACTGATTCACCTTGCAGCCGAGCGTCATGAATGCAGCCCTCAAGCCGCACCTCCTCTCCAAATATTTTCTTATTGTATCACAAATCAAAGGCCGGGCAATAAATTTTTCTCCCAAAACTGATGACATTTCCATAAAACACGATATAATAAGCATAGGAATGTTATGCCATGTACCATGGAGGGGGGAGTATTCATGGCAACCATTACACAGATGACCGGGGCAGCGCGCAGCATCTACACGGCGCTCTACGCGGGCAATTCGCGTACGGATGCGACATCGGCGCTCTTCGGCGGCAATACGCAGCGTTCGCGGGGAGGCGCGGGCAGCCTCTTTTCTGCGCAGTACAACAGAGCATCCGAGTCCAGCGCAAGGGAGCTGGACTCCATCCTGTCCATTGCAAATCAGGCGGCAAAGCTGCGCTCGTCCTACGCTGAGACCAGCCGCAGATTCTACACCGAGTACGACAGCAATATGAAGGATCTGCGCGCGTCCGCCGGCAAGGTCAGCTCCATGAACTATCAGTTCAGCAGCGCCGACATCAAAACCAATGCCGACGGCTCCACAACGTACAGCGACCAGCTCAAGGCCGCAATCGGCAGCGTCAAGGATCTCGTGAGCAAATACAACGAGACGGCAGACTTTCTCGCCGACAACAAGAGCCTCGGCAAGGGCGTGCGCCAGCTCGCGTCGGAGTTCTCCGACACCACCTACCGAGCAGATTCCTATCGGCAGATGGGCATTACCGTCGATGCCGCCACCGGCAAGATGAAACTCAACGAAGACACGCTTGCCCGTGCGCTTACGGATTCGCCTGCACGCTCCGAGGCAATCCTCGGCAGGGACGGACTCGCCGAGCGCGCCGACCGTCATGCACAGATGGCGCAGCTCTCGCGCAGCCGCGTCCTCCCGACCATGGAGCAAGCCGTCGGCGGACAGCTGCGCTATGCGGACAATCTTCTGAACGGCAGATCGCTTCCGACCATGTCGCGCTATTCCAACATGCTGAATCTCTTCAGCATCTACGTATAAGGAGAGAGAAATGGATCTCACAATGGATATCGCACAGCTGTCGGTCAGCATGCACCAGCAGCAGACAGCACAGGGCCTCGGCATCGCCGCTGCAAAGATGGCGATGGACTCCGGCAAAGAGGCGCTCGAGCTCATCGAGGACTCGACCGCAAGCGTCGACCCGAACCGCGGCAGCAGCATCGACATGTACGCATAAAATAACAGACAAAAAAGGAGCTGTGATAAACAGCTCCTTTTGCATAGAAACTCTTATACGGAGGCGCATATGGATTGGTATACCTATATGATTAGAGCGGCCGACCACTCAAAGTACAACGGCAGTCACTGGTTCCGCTATCTTCGAAAGGTCATTTTTGAAAATGGTAGCAAACTAACCGCAGAGGACCTCAGTCGGCTCCTGCAGTCAAAAAAACTGAGCAACTTTCAGAAAGTCTCACTAAAATATGCCATGCAAAAGGGTTCCCCTACCCATGACTATGTAATGTCGTTAAATCGCCCTGCAAAGCTCACAAATATCCGCGCTCTGATGGAGAAATACCGCGATGGATAATGCAAAAACATCTTTTGAAGAGCTGAATCGTTTGCTCGCCGAGAACCAAATGACCTTATCCGTTATTTGTGTCGGCGGCTTTGTCCTGGAGCACCATGGACTGCGTGCAACACAGGATATTGATGCATTTTACAAAGAAACGCAAAAGACAAGAGAACTCATCGCTGAAGTCGGAGCAAAATACGCCATTAATACAGATGAGCTCTGGCTGAACAACAGTGTGGCCAATATGAACCTCCAACCGCCCGAGAACATCTGTGAGGTATTGTATTGTATCAACTCAGCAATCTGACCGTGCTCGCTGCACCGATCGAATACATCTTGGGGATGAAGCTGGAAAGCGGCAGAGAACAAGACCTAAAGGATATCGGAATGATTATTCGGTATAAACATTTTACCTCTCCGTTTCTGCTCTTTGACTGGCTAAAAGAAGAGGGCTTTGCCCAAATTGATTTCTCGATGCTGCTTGAAGGCTTTAGTTATGCCTATGGCATGGAGTGGCTGGAGTCGTTCTATAAAGAAAATCAAGAGGAGCTAAAAAAGTTTTTTTGCACTAGTCAACAAAAACTGGACACAAAAACCTAAAAATTAGTCATTAGAATTG
>ERZ772960.404-NODE-404-length-39829-cov-5.293634_pt1 | contig 39829 bp, 29 predicted proteins | sample MGYA00580678_ERZ772960 | MGnify/ENA primary metagenome ERZ772960 (study PRJEB29015, sample SAMEA2737930) | human oral metagenome | biome: human oral; feature: human-associated habitat; material: dental | place: China | collected 2059 ... | reverse complement strand
GCCCGGTGGCCGACCCGGCGGCCCGCGCCGACGCCGAAGCCGCGTGGGGCGCGCGCGTCCCCGAGACCCCCGGCCGGTCCGGGCAGGCCATCCTCGCCGCCGCCGCCGCGGGAGATCTCTCCGCCCTGCTGATCGGCGGCGTCGAACTCGACGACCTCCCCGGCGACGCCCGGGCCGCCGTCGAGGCGGCGGGCTTCGTCGTCCAACTGGAGGTGCGCGCCAGCGAGGTCGGCGAACTCGCCGACGTCGTCCTCCCCGTGGCCCCGCCGGTCGAGAAGGGCGGGTCGTTCGTCAACTGGGAGGGCCGCATCCGGCCGTTCGGCCAGGCGCTCGCCTCGGCGCAGCTCCCCGATCGGATCGTCCTCGACGACTTGGCGAGGGAGATGGGCACGGACCTCGGCTTGGGCACCTTGGCCGCCGCCGTCGCCCAGATCCTCGAATTCCCGGCGTGGTCCGGGGCGCGGCCCGCCGCCCCGGACAAGCCAGGCGAGCCGGAGCCCGCCTCGGCTGGTTCGGTTGAAGCCCGGCCCGCCCCGGCTTTCGCCGGCTCCGCCGCCCCGGGCCGGCTGGGCGCTCCGAAGGCGACCGCCGTCCTGGCCACATGGAACCTCATGCTGGGGCAGGGCGCGCTCCTGGCGAACGAACCGCATCTGGCCGGGACGGCCCGCAGGGCGGCGGCCGTCATGTCCGAGGCGACCGCTCGGGCCGCGGGCGCCGAGCCGGGCGGGAGCGTGAGCGTCCACGGGCCAGCCGGGAGCGCAGTGCTCCCGGTCGTGTGCGCGCCCATGCCCGACGGCGTCGTGTGGATCCCCCAGAACTCGCCGGGCTGTCGGATCGCGGCGCTGGGCGTCCGGTCGGGCGCGACAGTCGGACTCGACGCGGAGGTGACCAAGTGACCCCGTCCATCCACGCCGCGGCGCAGACCGCGGACTTCTCCCAGGACACGTGGTGGATCTGGACGCTCAAAGCAGTGTTCATCCTCGTGTTCCTCATCCTCAACGTCATCCTCGCCCTGTGGGTCGAGCGGCGCGCCCTGGCGCGCATGCAGACCCGCCTGGGCCCCAACCGGGTCGGCCCGCTCGGCTTCGGGCAGGCCTTCGCCGACGCCCTCAAGCTCCTGATCAAGGAGGACTTCTGGCTGGCCGGCGCCGACAAGCTCATCTACTTCCTCTCACCCGTCATCGCGGCGACCTGCGCCTTCACCGTCATGGCGGTCATCCCCATGGGCCCCGCCGTCTCGATCTTCGGGCACGAGACGCCCCTGCAGATGGCCGATTCCGCCGTCGCGGTCCTCTTCGTCCTGGCCGTGGCGGCCCTGGGCGAGTACGGCCTGGTCCTGGGCGGCTGGTCGGCCCACTCGACCCTCCCCTTCTACGGGTCGGTGCGCGGGGCCACCCAGATGATCTCCTACGAGCTCGCCCTCGGCCTCTCCCTCGTCACGGTGTTCCTGACCTCCGGGACGATGTCGACCTCGGGCATCGTCGACTCCCAGAGGGGCGTGTGGAACGCCGTCGTGCTCTTCCCCGCCTTCGTCATCTACCTCGTCTCGATGTTCGGGGAGACCAACCGCCTTCCCTTCGATCTCCCCGAGGCCGAAGGCGAGATCGTCGCCGGGCACACCACGGAGTACTCCTCGATGAAGTTCGCGTGGTTCTACCTCTCCGAGTACGTCAACATGCTCAACGTCTCGATGGTCGCCACGACGGTCTTCCTCGGCGGGTGGCGCGCCGGCCCCGTCACGACGTGGGTCTTCTCCCTGTGGGACGGCGACCCGAACACCGGCTGGCTGCCGATGCTCTGGTTCTTCGGCAAGACGTGGGCCTTCATGTTCTTCTTCGTCTGGACGCGGGGATCGCTGCTGCGCATGCGATACGACCACTTCATGAAGCTCGGATGGAAGGTCCTCATCCCGGTCTCGCTGGCCTGGCTCGTCGCCGTCACCCTCATCCAGGGAGTGACGACCTTCGCCGAGCTGTCCCGCCAACAGCTCTTCATCGGGATAGGAGTCGCCTTCCTCGTCGCCATGGTCGTCGTCCTGTTGATCGGGGACAGGACTCCGCCGGAGGGCGAGGAGCCTCGGGACGGCGAATTCATCCGGCCCGACGAGGAGTTCGACGCCTTCGCCGGCGGGTTCCCGGTTCCCCCGCTGCCCGGCCAGTCCCTTCCGCCGTCGCCGCGCGCGAAGCGAGTCACCGCAAAGGAGGCAGACCGTGACTGACAGCCACGAGACGACATCCCCGGATCCCGAGTCCCCGCTCTCTCCGGACGACCGGCGCGCTGAGGCCTCTCCGAGGCCGACGCCGCCGGACCCCGCGCTGTGGGACCGGCCGAAGAAGGGCCCGATAGGCGAGCTCTTCGCCCCCGTGGCCGGCTACGGCGTCACGATCTCCTCGATGTTCCGGAAGGTCGCCACCGAGCAGTACCCCGAGCAGAAGGTCCCCACGGCGCCCCGGTATCACGGACGCCACCAGCTCAACCGGTACGCCGACGGCTTGGAGCGCTGCATCGGCTGCGAGCTGTGCGCTTGGGCGTGCCCGGCGGACGCGATCCTCGTCGAGGCCGCCCCCAACACCCCCGGCCACCAGGTCTCGCCGGGGGAGCGCTACGGCCGGGTCTACCAGATCAACTATTTGCGCTGCATCTTCTGCGGATTCTGCATCCAGGCCTGCCCGACGCGGGCGTTGACGATGACCAACGAGTACGAGCTCGCCGGCCCCACCCGCGAAGGCCTCATCTACGAGAAGCACCAGCTGCTCGCCCCTTTGCGGGACGGGATGCTGGCCGCGCCCCATCCGATGGTCGAGGGCACCTCGGACGCCGACTACTACCGCGGCGAGGTCGCCGGCCCCACCCGCGAGCAGATCGCGTGGGTGGCCGAGCACCGCCCCGACGATCCGACCCTCCAGACCGCCCGCCCGGTCGATCCCCCCGCGTCGGGGGCGGGCTCCGCCGGCCGCGGGCGCGAACCGTCCGAACGGGCGGACGGACGGGGGGACCGCGAACTCGCCGCCGCCCGCACCGAGAGGAGGCAGCGATGACGGGACAGCAGACCACCACCCTGCACATCTCCACCGGCGAAGCCCTCCTCTTCGGCGTGATCGCCGTCGTCATGATCGCCCTGGCCGTCTTCGGGCTGCTCATCACCCGGCGCGCCGTCTACTCGGCCATCTGCGTCATCGCCGACATGGTGTGCCTGGCGTTCCTCTACACCATGCTCGAGGCCCCGTTCATGGGCGTCGTCCAGGTGGCCGTCTACACCGGCGCGATCCTCATGATGTTCCTCTTCGTCCTCATGATGATCGGCGTCGACGCCGCCGACTCGACCCACGAGATCCTTCGCGGGCCCCGGATCTTCGCCGTCCTGGGCGGCCTAGGCTTCGTGGTCATCGGCGTCGGCGCGGTCCTGGCGGCCCGCGAACCCGAGGCGGCCGGGTTGAAACAGGCCAACGCCGACACCAATCCGGGAGCCATCGCCCGCGCCATCGTCGGCAACCACGTCCTGGCCATGGAGCTGACGGGCACGCTCCTGATCGTCGCCGCCCTCGGCGCCATGACCCTCACCCATCGCGAGCGCACCCGCAGGAAGCTCGACCAGGCCGCCCTGCAGGAGGCCAAGATGCGGGCCTTCGCCGAGCGCGGCCGCCACATCGGCCAGAAGCCCCCGACGGGCGTGTACGCGGAGTCGAATTCCGCGGCCGACCCCGCGCTCACCGTGGGCGGCGAGATCGAGGAGGCCTCGGTCTCGCGCGTGCTGCGCATCCGCGGGCAGGCGCGGACGCTCGCCGAGGTCTCGCCCATCACCGCGGCGCGGGCCGCCCGGGGGGATCTGACCGGCATCGGGGTGAACTCACGGGTGACGAACGCGCGCCTGCCCGGCATGCCCGGCGAGGAGGCCCCCGACTACACCCGCTCCGAAGGCGCCGGCGGGCGAATCGACGCCCGAGCCGGAGCGGACGGCCGGCCCGAGCCCCCGGATCCGAAGGCGAAGACTGGCGGGGAGGCCGAAAGCCGAAAGCCGAAGGAGCCTGAGCGGGCCGGCGATGCGGAGAGGGCCGGGACGCCCGGGGAACCCCGAGCGTCCAAGGGGCCCGAAGCATCCGAGAGAGCCGAAGGATCCGGAGCCTCCGAGGAGAAGTCCGGAGAATCCGGGAGGGCCGAAGGGGCCGGGCACTCCGGCGGGAAGGTGCCTGGAAGCTCCGGAAAGGCCAAGAAGTCCGGGGCTTCCGGCAAGAAGGGGTCCGGGGCTTCCGGCAAGAAGGGGTCAGGAGCCTCCAAGAAGAAGTCCAGGGGCTCTAAGAAGTCCGGGAAGGCGAGGAGGAAGAAGTGAACCTCATGTTCTACGTGGCTCTGGCCATGATTCTCTTCGCGATCGGCGGCGCGGCGGTCCTCACCCGCCGCAATGCGATCATCGCCCTCCTCGGCGTCGAGATGATGCTCAACTCGTGCAACCTCGCCCTCGTGACCTTCTCCCGCATGTGGGGCAACGTCGAGGGGCAGGTCGTCTCCTTCTTCGTCATGGTCGTGGCGGCGGCGGAGGTCGTCGTGGGCCTGGCCGTCGTCGTCGCCGTCTTCCGAACCCACCGGTCCGCGTCTCTCGACGGCGCGAACCAGCTCAAGCACTGACCGGAGGTGTGACGTGACTTTTGGACTCCTCACCCACGTGGGCGCCGCGGCCGGAGCACTTGGAACCGGAACCGCCGGAACGGTCGCAATCCCCGGCACCGGAGCCGCCGGCAGGCTTGAGGCCGGAGCGGCCGGAGCGCAGCGGGCGGCCGAGGCGACGGGAGCGGCCGGCCTCGTGTGGCTGTGCGTGGCCGTCCCCCTCGTGAGCGCCGGGATCCTCCTGGTCGCCGGCAGGGCTGCCGACAGGTGGGGCCACCTGCTCGCCGTCGCCGCGTCGGCGGTCTCCCTCGCGGTGGGCACCGCGGTCCTCGTCCAGCTGCTCGGGCTTCCCGGCGGGGCGCGCGTGCTCGACGCCCGCGTCTACCACTGGATCGGCGCGGGAGGGCTGTCCGTGGACGTGGGCATGCGCGTCGACCCGCTCTCCGTCACCTTCGTCATGCTCGTGACCTTCGTCGGCACGCTCATCCACGTCTACTCGGTGGGGTACATGGCGCACGATCCGGCCCGGCGCCGCTTCTTCGCCTACCTCAACTTTTTCGTCGCCTCGATGCTCCTGCTGGTGCTCGGCGACTCCTATCTGGTCATGTTCGTCGGCTGGGAGGGCGTGGGCCTGGCATCCTATCTGCTCATCTCCTTCTGGAATCAGGTCCCGGCCAACGCCGCCGCAGGCAAGAAGGCCTTCGTGATGAACCGCGTCGGGGACGTGGGCCTCATCCTCGCCATGATGGCGATGGTCGCCCACTTCGGGTCCGTCGACTTCGACCGGGTCCTCCCCGAGGCTTCCGGGGCCTCGACGGCGGTTCTGACCGCCGTCGGCGTCCTCCTCCTCGTCGGCGCCTGCGGGAAGTCCGCGCAGTTCCCTCTCCAGGCCTGGCTGGGCGACGCCATGGCCGGCCCCACGCCGGTCTCGGCCCTCATCCACGCGGCGACGATGGTCACCGCGGGCGTCTACCTCATGGTCCGGTCGGGCGCGATCTACGCCGGAACCGCCGCGGCTCAGCTAGTCGTGGCCGTCGTCGGCGCGATCACGCTCGTGTTCGGCGCCGTCGTGGGAGCGGCGAAGGACGACATGAAGAAGGTCCTAGCGGCTTCGACCATGTCCCAGATCGGCTACATGATGCTCGCGGCGGGCCTCGGCCCGGCGGGGGCGGCCTTCGCGATCTTCCACCTGGTCACGCACGGCTTCTTCAAAGCCAACATGTTCCTGGGGGCCGGCTCGGTGATGCACGCCATGGACGACGAAGTCGACATGCGCGGCTTCGGCGGCCTGCGCGCGTTCCTGCCGATCACGTGGATCACCTTCCTCTTCGGGTATCTGGCCATCATCGGCTTCCCGCTCCTGTCCGGGTACTTCTCGAAGGACAGGATCATCGAAGCGGCGTTCACCGGCGAGGGCGTCAAGCCGTGGGTCTTCGGCTCTCTGGCGATGGCGGTCGCGGGCCTGACGGCCTTCTACATGTCGCGCCTGTACTTCATGATCTTCCACGGCGAGCGGCGTTTCCCGACCGCCGGGAAGGGAGCTCGGCATCCGCACGAGGCCCCCGCCTCCATGTACGTGCCGCAGATCGTCCTGGCGGTCGGCTCGGCCGTCCTGGGCCTGGCCCTCAACGCCGTCGGGTTCGTCGGCTGGCTGGAGCCGGTCGTCGGCCGGGCCGCCCACGGCGAGCCGGTCCTGCCGGTCCCGGTCATCACCGGCGGGACGCTCGTGCTCGTGGCCGCGGGGGTGGCGGTGGCCTGGCGCATGTACGCCGCCGGCGAGGTCCCCGCGACCGCTCCGCGGGCCAACGCCCTGGTCAGGGCGGCGCGCCGCGACCTGTATCAGGACGCCTTCAACGAGAACGCGGTCATGAAGCCCGGGATCGTCCTCACCGGCGCCGTCGCGGCTCTCGACTCCCACGTCGTGGACGGCGCAGTCGAGGGCGTGGCCAGCGGGACCGCGGGCGCCGGCCGCCTGCTCGTCCGGCTGCAGAACGGCTATGCGCGCTCCTACGCCGGATACATGATCGCCGGCGTGGTCGTCGCCCTGATCGTCGCCTTGGGCACGCGGCTGTGAGGGGGAGAGGAAAGCACCATGAACACGAATGAGGCTCAAGCGATGCAGGCGTCCTTCCCCTGGTTGACCGCTCTCATCCTCGTCGCCCTCCTCGGGGCGGTCGCCCTGTGGGCCGTCAAACCCGCCCGGAAGGCCGCCCTGCCCTTCGGCGTCAGCCTGTCGGCGCTCATCTTCTTCGCCTTCCTCGCCGCGGCCGCCTTCGACTTCGACATGGACAGGGCCGGGACGGTCCAGCTGTCCGAGACCTACTCGTGGATTCCGCCGATCGGGGCGAGCATCGCCTGGGGCGTCAACGGCATGGGTCTGGTCATGATCGGCCTGGCGACCTTCCTCGTCCCGCTCGTCCTGCTCGCCTCCCGGGACGAGTTGAGCGATCAGGGCGAGGACCGCGCCGCCGGATACGTGGCGTGGATCCTGGCCCTGGAGGCGATCGTGATCGCCATCTTCGCGGCCCGCGACGTCTTCCTCTTCTACGTCCTGTTCGAGCTGATGATCCTCCCCGTCTACGTGCTCGTCGCCCGCTACGGGGGCGAGGGCAGGCACCGGGCGGCGATCAAGTTCGTCCTGTACTCGTTGTTCGGCGGGCTCGTCATGCTCGCCGGAGTGATCGGACTCGCGGTGACCGCCAGCTCGGACGTCAAGGGCTCCTCCCGGCTGTTCCTCGTCGACACCCTCGCGGGGCACGGCGACGGCCCGCGGCTGTGGATCTTCGCCTCCTTCTTCCTGGCCTTCGCCATCAAGGCCCCGTTGTTCCCGGTGCACACCTGGCTTCCCGACACCGCCGAGCAGGCACCGCCGGGCACGTCCGCCCTGCTCGTGGGCGTGCTCGACAAGCTCGGCGTCTTCGGGATGATCTCCCTGTGCCTGCCGATCTTCCCGAAGGCGTCCCACGACGGCGCTCCGCTGATCATGGCCATCGCGGTCGTCTCGATCCTCTGGGGGGCGTTCATGGCGATCGCCTCGAAGGACCTCATGCGCCTGGTCGCCTACACGTCGGTCAGCCACTTCGGCTTCATCGTCCTGGGGGTCTTCTCGGGGAGCCACACCGCGATGACGGGGGCCATCGTCTACATGGTCGCCCACGGCGTGGCCACGAGCGCCCTGTTCCTGACGGTCGGCTTCCTCGGCCGGCGCGGGCCGGGGTACGCGATCGGAGGCTACGGCGGATGGCAGCGGGCGACCCCGCTCATCGCGGGGGTGTTCCTCACCGCCGGCCTGGCGACCATAGCCCTTCCGGGCCTGTCCGGTTTCGTCCCCGAGTACCTCGTCCTGGTCGGAACCTTCGCGAGGCACCCGGTTCCGGCCTGCGCGGCCGTGCTGGCCGTCATCCTCGCGGCCGTCTACATCCTCCTGCCATACCAGAGGGTCTTCACGGGGCCGCCGCCGGAAGGCCCCGGCCCGCGCGACCTCGACGCCGGCGAGAAGACGGTCTCGGGGATCCTCGTGGCCGCCATGCTCGCCCTGGGCTTCGCGCCCGGCCTGGTCATCGACGCCGTCGACGACGTGGCGGGCGCGTCGTCGACGATCGTCGCCACCCTCGCCGAGGACAGCACCCCGGGGACTACGGGGGCGCACAGCAGCCCGGTGAAGACCGACGATGACGAAGGGAGCACGAAGTGACAACTCCTGCTATCGCGTGGGCGGCTCTCACACCGCTCCTCGTGGTCCTGGGCTCGGCCGTCGTCGGCGTTCTGTTCGAGGCCTTCCTTCCCCGGTCGGCGCGGCGCGGGGTGCAGATCGTCCTGTCCTTCGCGGCGGTTGCGGGGGCACTGGGCGCGGTCGTGTGGCGCCTGGTCCATGTGCGCGGCGCAGGCCCGCGTTTCGTCGCGGTGGCCGGCGGCTCGTCCTCGGAGGTCTCCAAGGCGGCGGGCAAGGGCACGCCTCCGCTGATCGGCACTTTCGTGGAGGACGCCCCGGCGCTCGTCTTCCAGACGGTCATCCTGGTCTGCGCGCTCGTGGCGCTCTTCGTGATCGCCGACCGCACGGTTTCCCGCGAGGGCTCCTTCGCGGCTTCGGCGGCCACGCAGCCGGGCTCCCTGGAGGAGCGCGAGGCGACCGCGGCGGGCCTGGAACAGACGGAGGTCTTCCCGCTCGCCCTCTTCGCGGTCGGGGGCATGCTGGCCTTCACGTCGGCGGGCGACCTGCTCACGCTCTTCATCGCCTTGGAGGCGCTCTCGCTTCCGCTGTACGTCCTGTGCGCGACGGCCCGGCGCCGGCGCGCGCTCTCGCAGGAGGCGGCGATGAAGTACTTCCTCCTGGGCGCCTTCTCCTCGGCTTTCTTCCTCATGGGCGTCGCGCTCCTCTACGGCTACGCGGGGTCGCTCAACTACGTCGCCATCGCCACGGCCCTCATCAACGTCACAGGCATGGACTATCTGCTGGTCGCCGGCGTGGTCCTCGTGCTCGTCGGCCTGCTGTTCAAGGTGGGCGCGGCCCCGTTCCACTCGTGGACGCCCGACGCCTACCAGGGGGCTCCGACCCCGATCACAGGGTTCATGGCGGCGGGCACGAAGATCGCCGCCTTCGCCGCGATGCTGCGCTTCCTCTACATCGTCGGCCGCGGCGTGGAGTGGGAGATCACACCGGCCCTGTGGACGATCGTCATCGTGACGATGCTCGTGGGCACGGTCGGCGGGATCGTCCAGTCGGACGTCAAGCGGATGCTCGCCTACTCGTCGATCGCCCATGCGGGCTTCGTGCTCATCGGAGTCTCGGCCTTCCACTCCGCGGCCATCGAGGCCGTCGCCTTCTACCTGCTCGCCTACGGGCTCGCGTCGGTGGGGGCCTTCGGCGTCGTCGCGCTCGTGCGCGAACGGGCCGAGGGCGCCGGGATCGTCGGGGAGGCCACGGCCCTCGACCGGTGGAGGGGCCTGGGCAGGAAGGACCCGTTCCTGGCCGGCGCCATGGCGATCTTCCTCCTGTCCTTCGCGGGCATCCCGCTGACGGGCGGCTTCATCGGGAAGTTCCAGGTCTTCGCGGCGGGCGTCGAGGGCGGGCTGGCGGTGCTCGTCGTCCTGGCCGTCTTGGCCTCGGCCGCGACCGCGTTCTTCTACTTCCGCCTCATCCTCATGATGTTCTTCCAGGAACCCGACGACTACGCCGTCCCCGTGGCCTCCGAGGGCTATTCGGCCGTCGCGATAGGCGTGTGCGCCGTGGGCACGCTCCTCCTGGGAATCGTGCCGGGCCCGTTGATGAACTTCCTCGGTGAGGCCAAGGCGTTTATGCTTTGAGCGTGAGTTTCGGGCAAGGAGCGCTGGCCGAGGGGCTGAACGCGCAGATGGGCGTGGTCGAGCGGATGCTGGCCGCCCAGGTCAGCTTCGACGATCTGCAGGTCGATCCGGCCACGTCGCATCTGGCGCAGGCCGGGGGCAAGAGGCTTAGGCCTCTGCTCGTCCTGCTGGCTGCGCAGCTCGGCCCCCGGCCCCAGGACCCCGCCGTCTACGACGCCGCCGTGGTGGTCGAGCTGACCCACCTGGCCTCCCTCTACCACGACGACGTCATGGACGAGGCTCCGATGCGCCGCGGCGTACCGTCGGCTCAGGCGAAGTTCGGCAACTCCGTGGCGATCCTGGCCGGCGACGTCCTCTTCTCGCGGGCGTCGATCCTCATGGCGGGGCTCGGGCCGCGCGCCGTCCGCCTTCACGCACGGACCTTCGAGCGGCTGTGCCAAGGGCAGCTCCACGAGACCATAGGCGTCCGGCAGGGGCAGAGCCCGAAGGGCCACTACATCCGGGTGCTCCAGGACAAGACGGGGTCCCTCATAGCGGCCTCCGCCATGTACGGGGTGCTCTACTCCGGCGGCTCCGAGGAGCTGGCGAACGTCTTGGCGGCCTACGGCGAACGCGTGGGCGTGGCCTTCCAGATCGCCGACGACGTCATCGACATCCGCTCCGACGGCGCGACGACGGGCAAGACTCCGGGCACCGACCTGCGCGAGGGCGTCGACACGATGCCCGTCCTCCTCCTGCGCGAACAGCGGGAGGCGGGAAGCATCGACGCCGCGGGGGAGGAGATCCTCCGCGAGCTCGACCACGCCGACCTGAACTCCGATGCGGCGCTCGGCGAGGTCGTGGACCGGCTCCGCCGCCATCCCGTTCTGGAGCAGACGGAGAGGATGGCCCTCGCCTGGGTGGCCGATGCGGAGAACCATCTGGTCCGCGTGCCGCCCAGCGCGGTGCGCGACGCCCTCGTGGACTTCGCGCGGATGGCCGTCAACCGCGCCTTCTAGCGTCGGGCGGGGGCGGCGGCTCCGAACGGAAACGGGATCCATCGTTGTGTCCATCTTCAGGTAGGCCCGGCGGGCTGGACGATGTATGCGACCGAGGCGGTTGGTCAAATCTTTTGCTGGATTCTGTGTAGAATCCCAAATGTATATGCAGAAATGAAGATATATGCTAAAAACATGAAAACTATTCCTGAACCCATTGAAGGATAGGAAATCCAGGATAAATCTCTTTCTGCGCTAGTCAAAATATAGAGTAAATGGAAAAATAATTCTAGAAAATTGAAGATGATTATTGGTTTTATTACAGATTTAATTTTATTTGTGTATTGTATGTAAGATCGAAAGATTGCATTCAATAATAAAACGATGAAATAGCCGAAGAGAAGAGTCCATGCGGATATTGCCATAAAGGCGCCAGGACTGTAAGGCGACTCTTTATCGGCGTGTTCGTTGAATGCGAAAAGATAGTCGTAGAAATTCAATGAAACTGTGATTTTAAAGTGCTCATGGTTCAAGGATAGCAGCCGTAGTCTGCTGGAATGGGCTTCTTTTACACGTTCGCATTCTGCGAGGTATTCTCGTAGCGCATATTTCCCATCGTGTCAATGGGTAGTGGTTCCCGTTTTGGGGGAGTGGCGTGGTGGTGGGGGTGGGTGGCTGCTCGGGTGTGGTGTGTGTCTTCCGGTTGGTGTGGGGGGTGTGTAGGCTGGGGTGTGTTCGCATAGCGGGGGCGTTGGGTTCCTCGGGAAGGAGGGGTTGGCGGTGGCCGGTTGAGTGTTCTTGTTGGGCGGATCGAATCATCCGGACCGGTGGGGCTGGCAGGCGGTCTGCGGGCGAGTCGTGATCGGCGCGTGGGGAGCAGTTTTTCCTGTCGGAGTTTTTAGCCCGGTCAGACGGCCGGGTGGCATGCATCTGCGGGTGGCATGCATCTGTCAAGTGTGGTGCTCGCCGCTGGGCGAGAATCTTAAAAGTGTCGCCGCTCGGTGAGAGCTTCAAAAGTAATGAAAGCCTTAAAAGTGAGGAGTTGGTTGTTGTGGATAGTTTGGTGCCGGGTGTGCGGGCGTTGCCGCAGCCGGAGCGGGTGACGGCTGTGGGGAGTGTTGCTGAGGCGTTGCATCGTATTGCTGGGGCGATGAGTGATACTCAGGTGATGACGGTGGGTGAGAGTATTGTGGGGTGGGTTGGTGAGAGTGCGGGGGCTTTCGCTCATGAGGCGCGTCATATTCAGGCTGCTGTGCGGAAGACTCAGGGGGCGATCGCTGGTATGGTGGGGGCGTTGAATGAGTATCAGGCGGTGTGTGATAGTTTGACGCAGCAGATCACTTTTCATCAGCAGAAGTGGGATGCCAATATCGCTTGGTATCGGCGGGAGGTGTCGCAGCTGTCGTCGCAGGCTGCGGCTAGTGGTGGGCAGTTTCCGTTGGTGGATGCTGTGGATTCGGTTGAGGTGGTGAAGGCGGCGTTGAGGGCGCGGTTGGATGAGTGTCAGGCGGATGAGGCCCGGTCGTATAATAAGACGGTGGAGGCGGTTGATGCGGCGGCTTCGACGGCTGCTAAGTTGAGGGCGGCGATTGATGCGGTGGTTCCCTCGGGTGGGGGGCCTGGTGGGGGGCGGGGTGTTCCGTCGCGGGCGGCTGTGGGTTTGGCGTTGTTCGGGGGGACGAAGGGGATTTTGGCGGCGCAGAGCAGGTGGGCTGCTGCTCAGGCGGATGCTCCGGCCGCGGCGGCGCTGATCGACCGGACCGATGGTAAGACGGGGTTGCCTAGCCAGGCGGCGGTGCGTCAGTTCAACGCGACCTATGGGGCCCGTTTGGCCAGCGACCCCTACTTCGCCACCATGCTCATGAGACACATCGGAGCAGAGAAACTGTGCGTTACCGGGGCTAAAATCACAAGTAATGGCCTTATGACTGATTCGTATAGGAATCAGCTTAAAAAATATGTGAGTGACATGGGGGCGGGTTTGATTCTGGCCACCGGCGGCAGCTCGACAACGGATACCGGCACCACCACCGGGTTCAAAGCCCTGGACAACGCCCTGACGGTGGACGGCACGAAAACCGTCCGCCAATGGCGCTCAGACTTCCAAGCAGCACTCAACAAATACGGACAAAAGAGTTACGATTACGAGTTTAATCGTACTAAAGGTGATGATTTGAATCATAGCCTCACCAGAAGAATGTATGGCTATGAATTGCTAGGACAGTATTTGGGTTATGGTGCTAAAGCGCATCCTGAGCTTTCCGTTGGCGATCACTTCCTCAACGGTGTTGATGGGAAGAATTCTGTAGCGAAAGCTATGGTCAAATGGGACGCACAACATTACAAAAATTATGACTTAAACGATAGCGTCGTTACTTCTGATACCGGAAAAAGTGCAGGAAAAGAGGCTGGAATGCTTGCAGATGGTCGGTCTTGGGACTACCTCCAGAATATGTATGAAGCCATGGACAACGCACCAGACAAAGCTCCTGCTCGTAAATTCATGAATTCTACTTTAGAGTGGAAAGATAGCACAGAGACTAAGCAGATAAGCATGACTCGCTATTTAATTGGACATCGTAGTGCAGGTGAAAAGCAAGATGTTTATAAAACGTATTGGGCAGACGATAAAGGAGAAGCATTAGGCACTCTTGTTGAGGATCTTTCGGGCGATACATCTAAGCTGGAATCTGTTAATATTGCACGTGAATTTATTAAAGGGTATAATGATGGGTTGGAGAGGAATCATGATAAGGTAGCAGGACAGGATGTTTACGGGTACAAGAATTCCGCTTTGCGCTCACATATCGGAGGAATCCTAAAAGAATATACAGGTGATCTAGCTCATGAATTAAACGATTACACGGGAGTGAAAAATGGACCTGGCGCAAGCTGGGACCCTAGAGACAGAAAATATCATCTAGTTCTCGATAAAGACCTCTATAAAAAGCTAGATTCATCTGATAGCAAATTTTTCACAGATTTGGCTGCTGATAAGCATGTTTTGAAAACTATGGCTATTGAAACTATGAATAAACTCGCTAATGAGTATAATCAAGCATTAAATGCAAAGGGAAATACAGATGCTGTTTTAAAGACTAAAGAGATCATAGTGAGCGATTATAAAGGTTTTCTCGCAAATTTGGATAATGGTCAATTGAAGAGTGATACAAATGAAATGAAAGCACCTAATAGCGACATTCGTACAGTGGGAAAGCTAGTTCTTCCATTTAAAGCCTCTTTAGTGGGCGGCATAATAGATTATGCCGCTGAACACATAAACAGTGATGATGGAATAAACAAATCACAAAAGCATGGCATTGTTCCATTTATAAAAGATGGTGTTAACTTTGTGCTTGGTCTCAGTGTAACAGATAAAGAAGCAGAGGCTAAATCCTTGCATATTCGTGATGGAGTTGATCGGACCGCTAAACTTAATGAAGCATTAACGGAGTTTAAAAGGAATTTTAAATCTGGAATCATTAATGATGATATTGTAATTGATCGTGCACCTACAAGTGATAAAAACCTGAAAGAATATACAACTAAAATGTCAATATATAATAGCAGACTTCCAGATAATGAAAAATTTCTCGATAGTAATGGTATGTTACCTGTGGATCCAAGAACTAAAAGAGTGAAATTTGATAGTTTGGCAAAAGAACAGGCGTATAAACGCTTTAACATGGATATGTGGACGGGGCAAGGCGGAGCTGGTGAAACTACCGGTACTGGACCTGATAATTAGAAATCATTGAAAGTGATCTGGTATATGTTTACTATGGTGAAAAGGGCAATAGTTTTACTTATTTTTATTTGCAGTGCATGTGGAGTGAAATCTTCCACTCCACCGGATTCCCAATCGCCTGATGAAACAATGTCACCACCAATCGATATGAGAGGCGATCCTTGCACTGATTATACGGCTGAAAGCGTAGTACGGAAAAAAGTGACGTTCCCTATGACGATACGTCATGCCTACGGCCGAACCACTATACGGAAAAAGCCCAAACGCGTCGCCACAGTGGGATGGCAAAGTCAGGACATTCCCCTCGCCCTCGGCGTGGTACCGGTTGGAATGCCGACGGCATTGACCGAACTGGAGAAAGAGAATGGTGGTTTCGCTCCCTGGGTTAACGAGAAACTCGCTGAATTGGGTGGAAAGAATCCTGATGTCTATGCCACAGATGGAGCTCCATCATCTGAAATTAAAGATCTCAATCCTGATATTATCTTAGCTTATGCATCTGGACTGAGAGACGATCAGTATATTAGATTATCTAAAATCGCTCCAGTCATCGTTTATTCTCGTTTAGACTGGCAAATGCCCATGGATTGTTCCATTCGCATGACTGCCAAAGTCTTGGGCAGATCAAAACAGGGCGAAAATCTTATCAGTAACCTTCATTCACTGCTTAACCAAACTTTAACAAAACATCCCGGCCTTATGGGAAAGAAGATTCTCTTTAAAGTTAGTGATATAAATTTTGATACAATTACATTGTATACTGATAAAAGTTTACGCATGAGACTTTTTACCGAACTTGGTTTACCCGTTCCGTTGATTGTTAGAAAATATTCTGCTACTGCTTATGATTTTACTTCCGTTGTGAAGCCTGAGGATATCAAGTACCTGTCTGACGTCGACTTGGTGATATCTTACGGGCCTACGGAAAATGACCCCGCCGCAGTGGCAGCCCTGCAGAACAGCTCCACCTACGGGCAGATCCCCGCCGTGAAGAAGGGACGCGTCGCGGTGCTAGGCGATAAAACCCCACTGAGCGACCTCTCCAGCCCCACCCCACTGTCCATCCCATGGGGAATCGACCGCTACTTCGACCTGCTCGAAAAGGCAGCCAAGAAATGACCGCACACCCACCTCTGGCTCGGACGCGCCGGCCGGATCTGCGCCGTCGGGTGGCCGAGAGGCTGCCGCGCGATTCATCCCCGGGCGTAGCGCATGCGATGCCGTATGCGGGGGAACTCGCCTAGAATGTATGCGGCATGTCCACACGCGGGAGGCCGCGCAACACATTAGGAGAAACCCTCGTGGGAAAACTGCTCAATAAGATCCTCCGCGCCGGTGAGGGGCGAACTCTCAAGAAACTCAAGGTGATCACCGAACAGGTCAACGCCCTGGAGTCGTCGTTCGAGGATATGACGGATGAGGAACTGCGCGCGCAAACGGACGAGTTCAAGGAGCGCCTGGCCGACGGCGAGAGCCTCGACGACCTGCTCCCCGAGGCCTTCGCGACCGTGCGCGAAGCCGCCCGGCGCACCATCGGGCAGCGCCCCTACGACGTGCAGATCATGGGAGGCGCCGCCCTCCACCTCGGCAACATCGCCGAGATGAAGACGGGAGAGGGCAAGACCCTCGTCGCGACGCTGCCCTCCTATCTCAACGCGCTCACCGGCGAAGGCGTGCACGTCGTGACGGTCAACGACTACCTGGCCGAATACCAGTCCGAGCTCATGGGTCGCATCCACCGATTCCTCGGCCTGACCACCGGCTGCATCCTCACCGGCCAGACCCCCGACGAACGCCGCAAAGAATACGAGGCCGACATCACCTACGGGACGAACAACGAATTCGGCTTCGACTACCTGCGCGACAACATGGCCTGGCAGACGAGCGACTGCGTCCAGCGGGGCCACAACTTCGTGATCGTCGACGAGGTCGACTCGATCCTCATCGACGAAGCCCGTACCCCGCTGATCATCTCCGGCCCCGCGGACGGCGACGCCAACAAGTGGTACCTCGAATTCGCCCGGCTCGCCGTGAACATGCGCAAGGAGACCGACTACGAGGTGGACGAGAAGAAGCGCACGGTCGGCATCCTGGAGCCCGGCATCGACAAGGTCGAGGACCTTCTGGGGATCGACAACCTCTACGAGTCCCTCAACACGCCGCTCATCGGCTACATCAACAACGCGATCAAGGCCAAGGAGCTCTTCGAACGGGACAAGGACTATATCGTCCGCGACGGCGAGGTCCTCATCGTCGACGAGCACACCGGGCGCGTCCTGCCTGGGCGCCGGTACAACGAGGGCATGCACCAGGCCATCGAGGCCAAGGAGGGCGTGGAGATCAAGGCCGAGAACCAGACCCTGGCCACGATCACCCTGCAGAACTACTTCCGCCTGTACAACAAGCTCTCCGGGATGACGGGAACCGCCGAGACCGAGGCGGAGGAGTTCGCCTCCACCTACAAGCTCGGGGTCGTGCCCATCCCGACCAACATGCCGATGATCCGCGAGGACAAGGTGGACTTCGTCTTCCCGACCCGCGCGGCCAAGCTCCGCGCCATCGTCGAGGACATCAAGGAGCGCTACGAGAACGGCCAGCCCGTCCTGGTCGGCACGACGAGCGTCGAGAAGTCCGAGGAGCTGTCCAAGATGCTCCGCAAGGCCCGTATCCCCCACCAGGTGCTCAACGCCAAGCAGCACGAGCGCGAAGCGGCCGTGGTCGCCGAGGCCGGGCGCAAGAGCGCGGTGACCGTGGCCACCAACATGGCCGGGCGCGGCACGGACATCATGCTGGGCGGCAACCCCGAGCATCGGGCCGTCGCCGCCCTGAAGGCCCGCGGCCTCGATCCGGAGGAGACGCCCGCCGAGTACGAGGCCGCCTGGCCCGCCGCCCTCAAGGAAGCCCAGGACGCCGTCGCCGCCGAACACGACGAGGTCGTCGATCTCGGCGGCCTGTACGTGCTCGGATCCGAGCGCCACGAGTCGCGGCGCATCGACAACCAGCTGCGCGGGCGCTCCGGCCGCCAGGGCGACCCGGGCGAGTCCCGCTTCTATCTGTCCCTGGAGGACGACCTCATGCGGCTCTTCGCCAGCGGCCTGGCGACGCGGGCCCTCGACCCCTCCCGCTACCCGGAGGACGTCCCGCTCGAATTCAAGATCATCTCCTCCTCGATCGAGCGCGCGCAGACATCGATCGAGGCCCGCAACGCCGAGATCCGCAAGAACGTCCTCAAGTACGACGACGTCATGAACGAGCAGCGCAACGTCGTCTACGCCGAGAGGCGCCGGATCCTGGAGGGGGAGGACCTCGAGCCGATGGTTCAGGGCTTCCTGGACTTCGTCGTCGAGGACATCGTGGATTCCCACACCGAGGAGGACGCCCCCGACGACTGGAACCTCGACGGCGCGTGGTCCGAGCTGAAGACTTTCTACCGGCCCGGCTTCACCGTCGAGGAGCTCATCGAGGAGGCCGGCGACGTGCGCAAGCTCGACCGCGGCCACGTGCTCGCCGAGCTGAAGACGGACATCCACACCAACTACCAGGACCGCGAGGCCGAGGTCGGGGAGGAGGCCATGCGCGAGCTCGAACGCCAGGTGATCCTCAACGTCCTAGACCGCAAGTGGCGCGAGCACCTCTACGAGATGGACTACCTCAAGGAGGGCATCGGCCTGAGGGCCATGGCCCAGCGCGACCCGCTGGTCGAATACAAGTCCGAGGGCTACGACATGTTCCAGGCCATGAACGACGGCATCAAGGAGGAGTCGGTTCGCTTCCTGTTCAACTTCGAGCTCCCCAGCGAGAGGGAGGAGCGCGAAGCCTCGCTCATCGACGAAGAGGCGGCGGCAGCCGAAGCGGTGTCCACGGAGGCCGAGCAGCGCCAGATCGCCGCTCGGATGGCCAACGACGACGCAGGTGGCCGCGTGGACGCGGAGAAGGTGTTGGGCATCAAGCCGCCCAAGCGCTCGTCCCGGTCCGTCGCCTACTCCTCCTCCGCGAAGGACGGCAGCGACGGGGTCCAGACCACCGACTCCGCCGGCCGGGCCGTGCGCCGCGCCCCCAAGCACGGAGGCGCCGGACACGGCGGCAGGCACGGCGGGGGAGCGCACAGCGGCGGCAACGCCGGCGGCATGAACCGCGCCCAGCGCAGGGCCGCCAGCAGGAAGAAGCGGTGACGCGCTGACGTCGCGCCGGCCAACGTTGTGAGGGCCTCGGGAATCCGTCCCCGGGCCCTCACCCTATTTCCAAGGCGACGGCCCGCCAGCGGCCTCGCAGGTACTCCATGCGCACGCACGCCGCGCGGACGCGTTCTCCGTCGTGGACGGCCGCGACCGCCTCGATCACCCGCGCGAGAGGCCGATTAGCCAGTATATGGAGGATCCGCGGAGCCTGGCGGCGCTGCGCTCTGCCGTTGATGCGGTAGGCCAGGCCGGCGCGCCGAACCAGTGGGGCGAAGACCTCCGGAGCCAGCCACTGCCGCACGGACGACGCCGGGCGATGCCCCAGGAGCACTTCGACGGTGCGGATCACGATGGCCCCCACGAGGCTCGACCCGTCCGGAGCCCGATCTGGGAGGGGATCTTTGAGTTCCATGGACTCCTCCCGGAACCGTGGATCTTCTTTGGACAATGGGCGAGATCAAGTTTTCGCCGGGACGGTGGGCACCGTCTAAGTTATCCTCCCGCCGCAGTGGGGCCGATCAGCACATGCGACGCTTGACGTCGAGGGTTTTCCTTCCCGCGCAGTGGGGTGCGATCCCGATGGCTAGACGGCGCCCGTCGAGGAGCCTTCCCTCCTCTGTCGTCCGTATTCCTCGGCGCGTTTCCTCCGCTTCCCTCTGCGAGGCTGGGTGTGAAATGACCGGGTGCGGAACCGCGAGCTCTCGTCTCGGGCCGCTTTGCCTCTCTGCACGGTGAGGTGTGGAAGGCGATGCGGGTGAGGTGTGGAAGGCGTGGAGCGCCTCGGGTGAGCACAGAAATATGGGAAGGTATGAGTGAAGCCTAGAACGCGGGGAGGCGAGGCGACGACCGGGCCAAGCGATGGCCGGCTGGCGTTGGGGCCTAGAGCGCGGGGAAGGGCACAGAATACGGGAAGGGGCGCCTGTGCATGGCACTAAGCGCCCCTTCCCGCTCAGAGAAATCTGAGGTTGTGGTGAGAAACATCAGCCAGGTGGTGAGGTTGCCGCCGAGAGCGGTGGTGAGACCCCGCCGATGCAGGTAAGTGCTCGAAAGAAGATAGGCAGTGAATGTGACGAGTGAACTGACCGCCTCGCCCGGCAAGGGGCCACTACGGGCACGCGAAACCGCAAGCGGACGAGGGATAGGTCAATACCGAATTCAATGACCGCCACTAGCAGCGCCGCCGAGCCCGAATCCACTTTTTGGATTCGTCGAAAGCCCTCGTCCGGGAAAAGTGAAATGCCTGAAGGCGGGTGGACAGAGCACTCCATCATGGCGGTATTGAATTGTGCCGAACCTGAGACCCGGGAAACTCCCTAGAGTTCCTCGACTCCGATCTTCTTGCGGGTAGCTTCGTACCTGCGGGTGATGTAATTTTCTAGTTCCTTGGCCTCAATGCGCCACTGGCCGCGGCCGCCGATCTGAATCGCCGGGAGGTCCCCGGACTTGATCAGGGTGCGAACCTGACCGATGGAAACATTGAGGTAATCTGCGACATCTGCAATGGTTAGAAATTTGCCCATGCACATATTGTGACACATTGCAAGACAGAAGAGAAGTTTTCCACAGGTGTGTGGAAACCGTGTCGGTCGGACTTGCAAGTCTGGCGAGCACTGCCCTAAGGCGCGGAAGAAATTTCCACGCTGGCGCGATTCCCGTTTGACGGCCGGTATCTTGCGCGACGCCCCATCCGGCGCCGGGGATACGTTATTCTCCGGTGCCCGAGCCAGTTCGAATGTGTAGGGCATGTATACCCATCCTTCCGGGGACGCTACCAGATGAGGCGGATCTTTCCGTTGTCGGGGCGGATGCGAAACGCGCGGCGGGGTATGCGGATCCCTGGGCTGCCTAGTGCCCCTATCGGGGATGTCGTCCGCCCTGTGAGGCTCCTGGCCGGACGTTCCCCGAAAGCTTGCGATTCTGCGGGTGGGGGTGCGGTCGTTCCCCTGTCGCCGTCGCCTTCCGCATCGCTCCCGACTGGCGAAGAGACTCGGCTTTAGCGTGTTGCCAAAGGAGAACTGGGGTGTCCGGGTCCGCCCGCAGCGAAGTTTGCCGGCGAAGCCCTCCTCGTGCCGCTCGGGAGGGGCGGGGCGGCGCACGGCGTTGAACGTCGTTTAGGGCCTGGGTGTGGATGGATTCTGCACCCGTGGCCGTCTCGGTTTTCTCGTCGCGAAACGCTGCATTCTCATGGAGTCGCGGCGGACACCGTATCGCTGTGCGCGGCGAGGCGGTCCGAAGCGGGGCGGGTGCGTGTGCTCCGAGCTTGGGGCCGTATGGCCGGGGGCTGGCGCTGTGTCGCGTTCGGCCGGCCGGTGTTGGCCGCGGAACCGGTAACCGGGGTACCCCGATTACCGGGCGGTTCGCCGCATTCGAGTCGTCTGCCGTCGGCCTGGTGTATCGGGGGCGACTTGCCGGACTCGGAGGGTGGGGCGGCCCGCCGTGCAGGGGCACCGCATTCCAGGTGGAATGATGAAGATCACTTAATGAGTGAACGGATGTTCAGAGAATACCGTTTCGTCTGGGCATATGTGCTTCATGCGTGCATGTTATACACGGCATCTGTTAATCCTCAGGGTGGACATCGTTTTCGGAAGTCATCCTTTAGACTTATTGTAGAACATGTTACCAGATGGTAGGAAGACTCGGAAGCGGTAGATGGGGTATCGGCTCTCCTCAGATCTTCGGGTCGAGGCTGTAGCCGATGTCGTCCCGCCGGCTCGCGGAACCCGATTCTCCGAGCGATACCATGACGAGCGTGAGGATATACATACCGGCTACGAGTGCCGACGTTTCCAAGGAGGATCTTCTGCCTCGTCTCGTGCACGCCGTCACTCGTGAACTTGAACATGCTATGCCCGCTGAGGGGGAGGAAGTGTTGGAATCGGTGGCGATGGGCGCTGCGGCCGACGACTCGCTTCGCATCCTCACGGCGCTCGCGCAGGGCGGCGAGACGATCAGGCCGTTGAGGGTGGTGGTCGTCGCGGACGTTGCGGACTCCCGCGTCGAACCGGTCTCCGGCGACGATCTTCTGCCGACGGCTCGCCGCCTTGTCCGGCCGGTGGGCTGGGATGCCGTGGCGTCGATCCACGTCGATGACGATGAGGCCCTCGAGGACTTGCTCGCGGCGATCGGAGGCGACGAGCAGGCCTTCGAACGCGTCGCCGATGAAGACCTCATGTGGTACGACGTCGAGGAGCGCGAGGACCTCATCGCGTATTTCGGCTGAGGCGGCCGGTGGACTGAAGGGGCGGCGTGAGGAGCCGGTGAGCTGAAGGCGCGGCAGGCTGAGGCGGCTGGCGGGGAGACTGAAAGGCTCGTAGGCGCCGGCAGTCCGGGTCGGCTATGGGCGGACCGGGTCGGCCGTTGGGCAGGCAGGCGGGCCCGACTGGGCGAACGGGCCGGCTGACCCACCGGCCTTCAGCATCTGACGTCCAGGCGCGAGGAGCCGCCGGGCAGCGGCCGGACGTTGATCTGTTCGGCGATGAGCTTCTTCATCTCGGAGACGTGACTGACCAGGCCGACGCTCCTGCCGTTCCTCGCCAGGCCGGTGAGGGTGGACATGACCAGGGAGAGGGTATCGTCGTCCAGCGAGCCGAAGCCTTCGTCGATGAGGAGGGTGTCGATGGCGATGCCCCCGTTTTCGGCGCGCACGACGTCCGCGAGGGCCAGCGCGAGGGAGAGCGAGACGTAGAAGGTCTCTCCGCCGGACAGGCTCCTGGTGGACCGGCGTGCGCTCCCGGAGGCCTCGCCGTCTCGGTCGACGACGAGCAGGCCCAGGCCCGTCTTGGCTTCGCGCGAGCCGCGTTCTCTTTCGTCCGTCCGTTCCAGCCGGTAGCGTCCGAGCGAGATGTCGGCGAGGCGCTCGTTCGCACGGTCGACGATCTGCTCGAAACGCTGCTGGACGACGAAGGTCGCCAGGGGGACGCGCGTGACCGACTCGCTTCCGGCGTTGGCCAGGTTGGCCAGGCGGAGGGCGGGCCCGGCGGCGCGTCTGGCCTCCTGCCACGTCTGGGCCCGCGCTCGCGCGGCGTCGAGGGCGGTGCGCGAGCGCTCCACGCGGTCGGCGAGCAGAGTGGCCTGCCTGTCGGCCGCGGCGGCCGCGGATTCGGCCTCGCCGGCCGCCGCGGCCAGCTCGTCCGCGTGCGGCTCCTCCTCTCCCGTGAGGTCGGCGATTCCGGGCGCGGCGAGATCGCGGGCGACGTCGCGCAGTTCCCGTTCGTGGGATTCCACGGCTGAGCGCGCCCGGTGCGCGTCCTCGGGGGCCATGAGCGCGGCGCGCACGTCTTCGGCCGCCGTGAACCGGCTTGCCTCCAGCGCGGCGACCCGTTCCCCGTCGCGTTCGGCCAGCCCCGACTGTGCGACGAGGAGCTCTCTGCCCGCCTCCAGGCGCTTCCGCGCCTGCGCGAGGGCTGCGGCCAGGGAGCCTCGCCGATCCGCGATGCTCGCGTGCCCGGCGAGCTCGGGTGCGATTCGCTCCCGGGAGGCGTCGATCGCCAGGGAGGCGGTGCGGATCTCCGTTTCGAGGGAGGCGCGGGCCTGGATGTCGCGGCGGCGTCGCTCGCCTTCCTCCTCGATCCGGTCGTCGAGGTCCGAGAGCTCGCCCGTCAGGATCGCGGCGGCCTCGTGCGCCCGTTCGGCCTCGGTCAGCGCCGCGGTCGCCTGCTCGAGCCGCTCGACGGCGTCCTCTTCGCTCAGGCCGCCGAGGTCGCGGGAGACTTCCTCCAGACGGGCCTCAACGGAGGCGAGATCGCACTGGGCGGCGTCGAACGCGTCTCGGGCGCGGGACGCGGCGAGGTCGGCGGCGTCGACTTCCCCCTTCGTGGCCCGGATGCCCGCCGCCGGCGCCGGGGAGGGGTGGTCGCGTGAGCCGCAGACGGGGCAGGGCTCGGCTTCGGCGAGCTGGGAGGCGAGGATCGCTGCGGTCGAGGCGAGCCAGGCGGACGCAGTCCGCTCCCTGGCCTGCCGTGCGGACTGGAAGGCCGCCGCGGCCTCGGCGGCCTTCTCCCGCGCGGTCTCGCGGACGGCGCGGAGCCGGGTGCGCTCTGCCGCCTGATCGCGCAGTCCCTGACGGTGCGTGAGTTCCAGGCGCCTCGCCTCGACGGTCGAGGCGAGGGCGTGCGCGTCGGCCAGCCGCCGCTCCAGTTCCATGCGGCGCGCGGGCAGCTCCGCCTGAGCCTCTTCGGCCGCCGCGATCGCTCGGTCGAGCGCTTCGAGGCGGGTTCGGCGTTCGCGCTGTTCTTCCTGCTGTACGGCCACGCCCTCCTCCACGTGCAGGAGTTCGTCCAGCCTGCCGCACAGGGCGGCCAGATCGTCGACCCGCCCGGCCGTCGCGGCCAGCGACGAGGCGTCAACGGACGACGGCTCCTCCCCGAGGTCGGCGAGCCGCGTTCGGGCGCAGTCCACCCGCCGTTCGGCCTTCTCGCAGGCGTCCAGATAGGGGAGAAGGGGGCCGGCGGCTTCGTGCAGGGCGAGCTCCTCCCGGAGCCTGCCGATCTCCTCCGAGCGCCCGGCCAGAAGCGCCTGCCGGCCCAGTAGGGACGAACGCCGGGCAAGCCGCTCGTTGAGGTCTGCGGCCTCCTGCGCCCGCCGGGCTGCCTTCGCCGCCGTCGAACGGGCTGAGTCGCGGGCGGCCTCGGCGCGGGCCGCGTCAGCCCGGCAGCGCGCCAAGAGCCGATCGAGGTCCGCGGACACGGCCTGCGCCTCCTCCGGCGTCGCCGCGCCGTCGGCGGCCCGGCTGAGTTCGCCGGCCCGCTCGGATTCCAGGTCGAGCGCCGTGACGCACGCGGCCGCGGACATGAGCCACGCCTGCCGGGCCGATGCGACCTCTGAGGCGCCCTCGTTCGCGCGGCGCGACAGATCTTCGGCGACCCGCCGGTAGATCCCGGTGTCGAAGATCTGCTCCAGAAGGGCCGTCCGCTCGGAGCTGCGCAAACGCAGGAAATCCGCGAACTTTCCCTGAGGCAGGACGATCGTCTGGACGAACTGCTCGCGGTTCAGCCCGATCAGCCGCGCGACTTCGATGCTCGTCCCCGCCGCCTTGGTCTCCAGGACCTCGCCCGCCTCCAGTCTGCCCGACTCGACCGCACCCTCCGACAGCCTCCACAGTTTTCCGGTGGCGTTGGTCGGATTCTTGTTGCCCGGCTTCGTCCACTGGGGGGTGCGGCGCACGCGGAAGGTCCCCGCCTCCACTGAGAAGACGAGGTCGACGTAGGACTGGGCGGCGGGGGCCGCGTGGGTCGAGCGCATGCGATCGTCCGTCGAGTCCCTCCCGCCGGCCACCGCACCGTAGAGCCCCCAGGTGATGGCGTCGATGATCGTCGACTTGCCCGAGCCCGTCGGGCCGTCGAGGAGGAAGAGCCCTCCGGCCGTCAGCGCGTCGAAGTCGATCGTGTAGGCGGCCGCGAACGGGCCGATCCCCGCCAGCTCGAGGCGTCGTATCCGCATCAGGACCTCGCCTCCCTGTTCGACGCCGCCAGTGCGGATTCCCACGCGTCGGCCAGGAGCGCCGATTCCGCGGCGTCCAACGGCCGATTCCCCGCACTGGACATGAACAGGTCGAGGACCCTGACGGGGTCCATCGCCGCAACGTCGGCCCGGCGGTGCGCGCCCCCGCCCGAGGCCGCGCGGTGCTGGATCTCCAGCGCGTGGGGGAAGGCCCGCCGGATCCGCTCGGCCATCTCCGCGGGACGGTCCGGATCGATGACGACGGCCCGCACGAAGGCCTCTGCGTCGGCGGTCAGCGCCGCCGCCTCGATCTGCTCGAGCGTCCCCTCGACCGTGAGCACGGGGCGCCACACCGGCGCGGGGATGAGCTCCGGCTCGACCGCCGAACCGTGCACGTGCAGGAGGACCGAGCTCTTCGGGGCCGTCTCGGAGAAGGAGAAGGCCACGGGCGAGCCGCTGTAGCGCATGGGGGGATCGCCCGCGCGCCCGACCCGCTGAGGGGAGTGGAGGTGGCCGAGCGCCACGTAGGAGAGCGGCCCGGGGCCGGGACCGCCGAGCCGGAAGAGCGCCGAGGGGACGCTGGCCAGGCCGCCGACCGCGATGTCCCGCTCGGAATCGGAGGCGTCCCCGCCGGTGACGAAGGCGTGCGCCATGGCGATCCGAGCGACCTCCTCCCCGGCGTGCGCGCCGTGCCGGACGTCCCGCGAGACGAGATCCAGCGCCGCGCCGAGCACGGCCTCGTGGGACCGGGGAAGCACCCCGGCGCCGTCCTCTCGCTCGGCGTCGCCGTGCGCGGAGCCGGCTGCTCCTGCTCGGGTGGCGGGGCCGCTTCGTGCGGAAGCGGAGACGCCGGCGCGGGCATGCGGGACGGGAGCGGCGTGCAGGGCGGCTGCGTCGGCGGCCGTGTCGACTGCTTCGGCTGCGGCCAGGCGGGTCCGTTCGACGTCCGGGTCGAGATAGGGGATCGGGTAGACGAGCGCTCCCAGCCGGCCGTCCGAGCCTCGGACCTCGACTGGGACGCCCGAGCTGAGGGCATCGGTGCGGATGTGGACGTTCTCGCGCATGAGCGCCGCCCCGAAGCCCAGGCGCTGGGGCGAATCGTGGTTGCCCGCCGTCACCACCACGGTCGCCAGGCCCGCCAGTTCGGCCAGCGTCCTGTCGACGAGCCCGACGGCGGCCGTGGGAGGGACCCCGCGATCGTAGACGTCGCCCGAGACGAGGACCGCGTCGACCTCGTTCTCGCGGACGACTTCGACGACATGGCGGCACCACAACTCGAAGGCGGGCATGAGGTCGGCGCGGTGGAGCGTCCGGCCTACATGCCAGTCGGACGTATGAAGAATGCGCATGCGACAAGCCTATCGATGCGCTCCGACGGGAATCGGGGATGCTGGGCCTCGCCGAAACCGTTGGAGGAACCGGCCACTCCGGCCGGGCCGTGCCTCGCACGCACCGGGTCGTGGACGCGCCGGGCCCGCCCCCTTAAGCCTCGGTGTTGGCTCCCGCGTTGACGGGCGGCAGAGCGCTCCACGGGAAGACGATCCACTTGTCGGTCTTCTTCCACACGTAGTCGCAGTTCAAAACGGTGCGGGGCTTCTCGTACAGCACGGCCGTGCGGATCCGCGAGGCGTACTGCCGGCAGATGCCGTGGACGAATTCGAGGGTTCGGCCGGAATCGGCGACGTCGTCGACGATCAGGACCTCCTTGCCCGCCATGCCGTGGTTGTCCGGAACCGGATCGACCAGCCGCGGATCGAGAAGCGTCGTGCCGATGCCCGTGTAGAACTCGACGTTGAGCACCAGGAGGCTCTTGATGCCGAGTGCGTAGCCCATGGCTCCGGCGGGCAGGAGCCCGCCGCGGGCCACGCACACGATGATGTCGGGGTGATATCCGGAATCCCACACGGTCGCCGCCAACTCGCGGGAGGCGGTGCCGAAATCGTCCCATGTGAGGATCTCGCGCTCGTCAACCATGCGTCAATTATGCCGTCTTCCCGACGCGGATCCGGCCAAGCCTCCGGCTCACCCGTCCCGGACGGAATCGAGCACCTCCAGGACGTCCGCGTGCAGGAGCCCGTTCGTCGCCAGAGCGCAGCCACCCCACGGGCCCGGCTCACCGTGAAGCGAAGTGAACGAGCCTCCCGCCTCCTCGACGATCGGCACGAGCGCAGCCATGTCGTAGAGCTGGAGTTCGGGCTCAGCCGCGACGTCCACGGCCCCCTCGGCCACGAGCATGTAACTCCAGAAATCCCCGTAGGCACGGGTACGCCAGGCCTGCTGGGTCAGACGCATGAAAGCCCGCAACTGCCCGCGGGCCGCCCACCCCGACAGCGAGGAATAGGAGATGGACGCGTCGGCCAGGTCCGCCACCTCCGACACGCGGATCCGGCGCGCCCCCACCCAGCTCCTGCCGGTGAACGCGCCCAAGCCCTTGGCCCCCCACCACCTCCTGCCCAGCGACGGCGCGGAGACTATCCCCAGGACGATCTCGCCCTCCTCCTCCAACGCCAGGAGCGTGGCCCACACCGGCACGCCCCGCATGTAGTTCTTCGTGCCGTCGATGGGGTCGATGATCCATCGCCGGGCGGCGCGCACCGTCACACCGCCCTCCTCCTCGCCGTAGACGGCGTCGCGGGAGCGCGACCGCCCGAGCATAGCCCGGATGACGCGCTCGGCTTCGCGGTCGGCGTCGGTGACGGGCGTGTCGTCCGCCTTCGTCTCGACCGCGAGGTCCCCGGCCGTGAATCGTTCGAGAGTGAGGCTGTCGACTCGGTCGATGATCGACCGGGCGAAGGCGAGATCGTCGGACAGCCGGGTGAGAGAGGCCATCGTCAACTCCAATCGTCGGTCCGTGCCGCCAGAAGCCTCCGGAAGGAGACGACGCGGGCGATCGTGTTCGGGTCCGCCGCCTGGCCGAGCGCGCAGTCGGGCTCGGCTTGGGCGTGGGTGCAGCCGCGCGGACAGGCCTCCGCCAGGCCCGCCAGGTCGACGAAGCCGCGCAGCACGTCGTCGGGGGAGACGTGGGCCAGGCCGAAGCCGCGCACGCCCGGCGTGTCGACGATGCGCCCTCCCTCGGGCAGCGCCAGCGAGACGGCCGACGTCGAGGTGTGCCTTCCCTTGCCCGTCACCCCGTTGACGCGGCCGGTCGCGCGGCCCGCGGTGGGGATGAGCGCATTGATGAGCGTCGACTTGCCGACCCCGGAATGGCCGACGAGCACCGTCTCGTGGCCGGCGAGGGCGCCGCGCACGGCCTCCAGCCCGTAGGCGACGCCCTCGGGCTGGGCGACGCTCGGGGGAGCGAGACGGGCGACAGCCGGAGGGGCGGATCGGCCGGATCGGCCGGCGTCCGGCGCGCCGCCTTCGCCGCCTGCGGGGGGCTCGCCCGCCGTCGTGCACCCGCCTCCCCCGTGGCCGGTGACGTAGGCGGCGACGCCGAGAGGCGCGTAGGCCGCCAGGAGATCCCCGGGATCGGCGAGGTCGGCCTTCGTCAGAACGAGGATCGGGACCATCCCCGCATCGTAGGCGGCGACGAGGCAGCGGTCGATCATGCCCGGCCTCGGCTCCGGCCGGGCCAGGGAGGCGACGATCGCGAGCTGGTCGGCGTTGGCCACGATGACGCGCTCGCGGCCCTCGCCGTCCTCGGGGGAGCGACGCAGCTCGGAGGTGCGCTCCTCGATGCGGACGAGCCGGGCCAGGGTGTCCTTGCGCCCCGAGATGTCGCCGGTGACGCGCACGCGGTCCCCCACGGCGACGGTTCCCCGCCCCAGTTCGCGCGCTTTGACGGCCGTCAACTCGATTCCCGGGGAGGCGCCGCCCCGCGTTCGCCCTCCTTCGAGCCCCGTGGGCCCGCCGCGGGCCTCCGACGGCCGAGCCCCGCCGCTCTCGGCGGGCAGCAGCAGGCGGTAGCGGCCCCGGTCGATGCCGACGACTTCAGCGACGGGCGCCCCCGAATAGTCGGGCCGGATCTTCGTGCGCGGCCGGGAGCCCTTGCTCGGGCGGACTCTCACGCGCGGGTCGTCGGTGCCGATGTCGCGCCTCATGCGGGGAGCTCGCCGTCGGTGAAGCCGACGCCGGGCGCCGCGGGTTCGATGAGCCGGGGGCGCGACCCGCCCGGTGTGGGAGCTCGCTGTTCGCCGTCCGGGTCGAACGCGGCCCCGGCTCCCGGCGCGCAGGCCAGTTCGCTCCACATGTCGGTGAACTGCGGGAAGGTCTTCGCCGTGGTCTCGACGCCGGCCACCTCGATTCCCTCGACTCGCAGGCCGAGGATCGCCCCAAAGGTCGCCATCCGATGGTCCGCGTAGGATTCCAGGCGCGCCCCGCGGAGGGGGCGCGGCTGGATGACGAGGTCGTCGCCCTCGATCCTCGCGCTACCCCCGGCGCGGGCGAGCTCGGCGGCGATGGCGGCCAGCCGGTCCGTCTCGTGGGAGCGCAGCTGACCGATGTTCCGCAGCCTCGAGGGGCCGTCGGCGAAGGCGGCGACGGCGGCGACGGTGGGCACGAGCTCGCCGACGTCGTGCATGTCCGCGTCCAGCGGCGCGATGCGGTGCGGCCCCTGCAGCCGGAGCGTCGAGGCATCGGGGTCGTAGACCGCCCGCCCGCCCATGGCCGTGAAGATTCCGCGCAGCGCCTCGCCCCCCTGGGCGGTGCGCGCGGGCCAATCCAGAACCGCCGTCCGCCCGCCGGTGACCATCGCCGCCGCGAGGAAGGGACCGGCGTTCGACAGGTCGGCTTCGACCGTCACGTCGCCGAGCCGGGGCGTGCCCGGTTCGACGGTCCACCGCGCGGCGGGGCGCCCGGGCCGGGCGGAAGACGGGAGACCGGCGGGAGAGCCGTCGCTCGCAAGGGCGGACACGGCGATGCCCGCCGCGCGCAGGACCTCGACCGTCATGGCGATGTGCGGGCTCGAGGGCACCGGCGGGCCGACGTGCCGCAGGTCCAGGCCGCGTTCCATGCGCGGGGCCGCCAGGAGCAGGGCGGAGACGAACTGGGAGGAGGCCGAGGCGTCGATCTCGACGCTGCCGCCCCCCACCGAGCCGGTCCCGTGGACGGTGACCGGCAGGACGGCGCGGCCGGACGCGTCGGCGGCGTGCTCGACCTCCACGCCCAGGTCGCGCAGCGCACGGACGACGGGATCCATCGGGCGGGTCCGGGCCGCGGGGTCGCCGTCGACCGTGACGTCCCCGACGGCGAAGGCCGCGACCGCCGGAATGAAGCGCATGACGGTCCCGGCCAGTCCGGCTTGGATCCTGGCCGAACCCAGCGGGCCGGGGGTGAGCGTGAGAGTGCGGCCCTCATGGGACAGGGCGGCGCCCATGCCGGCCAGGCCCCGCGCCATGAGAACGGTGTCCCGGGCGATGAGGGGGCGGTGGATGCGGGCGGGCTCCTCGCCGAGCGCGGCGAGGACCAGATAGCGGTTGGTCAGCGACTTCGACCCGGGGAGCCTGACCGCGGCGTCGACCGGGCCGGGATGGAAGGGCGCAGCCCACGCCCGAGGCTCCTTCATGCGACGCGCGCCGACAGCCGGGCCTCCGCGAGGGCCTCGCGATGTCTGCGCGCGGCGGCGATGCGCCAGGAGAGGGAGGGTTTGCCGGCGCGGTCGCCCGCGGCGATAAGCGCCCCGCCGACGAGCCCGGCCGAGACCGCCAGGCCGGCCAGGTCGGCTCGGCGCCGTTCGCCCCGATGCCTCCAGAAGGGATTGTTGGCCAGGGCGACCGGCACCTCGAGCGCGGCCAGCACGCCCCCTGCGACCCGGGGGCATTTGCCCGTGGCCAATGCAAGGCCGGCGAGGGCGAACCCGACCCCGAGGCCGCGCGTGGCCAGGTCCGCGGTCGTCTCGTCGAATTCCATCCCGGCTTTCTTCGCCAGCGGGGCGAAGGTCTGTGCGCGCTCGCGGTGACCTGCCGGGCGGGCGAACGCGTCGATCCCGGCGAGGACGAATGGGCAGGCGAGAAGGGGGCGGGCGACTGTGCGCAAAACACTCATGCTCCATTCCTACCGCAAAACGGCCGCCGGCGGTGGGCATTCCGCGGCGGAGCGGCACATCCCCCGAATGGATCCCGCGTGACGGAAAGCGGATGCCTCGCGATGAAATGCAGTTAATACATGACCCATCAAATGTCAAGACGGATGCTGTAATCCTTGAATATATCCAAATAACGGGAGAGTTCTTTCGCTGGCCGACCAAAGGCGTTATAGTTTAGATGTCTCACAAAGGGGGAGCGCCGACTTCGCTTCTCGTCGCAATACCGCAAAGGGAGAGGTGTGAAATTGTCTGAGCTATACGTGGAATCGGACAAGCTGGATGCTGCGGCCGCTAAATGCGACACAGCCAGTGGCGAAGCTGGAGCTGTGAAGATTTCCGATGGCATGAAGTGTTTCTCTACAGCCATGCCGGGAAGCACGTCCGCGAAGGAAGCGGCGGGTGCCGGAAAATTCGTCGATGATCGCGCGAAACAGTTGGCGAATGGCCTTGACGAGTACGGATCGGCCATTCGTTCGGCTAAGCAGGGTTATAATACCACCGATCATTCGGTCAGCTTGGACTTCAAGGCAGTGGACAAGACCCTGTCGGAGATCGCCTGATGGTTACCTGGTCGGATGTGGAAAGATGGCGAGGTCAGAATCTCGACCATACGTTGGATGTTCTGGCATGGTCCAGAAAACGAGCCGTGGCCTCGGCGGATGCCGTCGAAACGATGGATGTCTCCACCGGGTGGTCCGGAGCTGGTGCAAAAGCTGCTCAAAGCAGGCGCGAAAAGATCGAAGCGAAGCAGAAGCTCCTTTTGGCAAATATCGGTGCTTTGATAAGAGGCGCGTCCTCTGTGCAAAATCTGGTTGGCGACGTGGAAACTTTGGTCACTGAAGCCTATTCTATCGCCAACTTCCGGGGTTTCACCATCGCCACCGATGGCAGCGTGACCGATCCGAAATCCGATTCAGGTAATAAGGAGGCTTTGATTAAATGCAAAGAGGCTGTGTCTCAGGCCTTGAAAAAGGCTACTGAAGCCGATTTGAAGGCCAAAGCGCTCTTCTCCACTGTTGCCGGTGGAAAGGTCGATGTCGATGACGGGCCTCGCGACAAGATTCGCGGCCTGCCCGAGCTGCCGCCCAAGGGGGCGAGCACTGAGGAAATCGCCGCTTATTGGAAATCCCTGACGAAAGAGGAGCAAGACTTCCTCATCAGGTGGCATCCGGACGAGATCGGGAATCTCGACGGAATAGAAGGTTGGGCACGTGATAAAGCCAATCGCGCCTCTCTTCGTCTCAAGATGCAGAAATTGGAGAATGCTTACAGTATTAAAGAATTGAAAAACAATCAAAGATATCAGGAGATGGTATCGGTTCTGAAGGCTCTTAGTCAGAACAATAATGATACACAACTTCTTGTATTTGATCCCGCAACCGGCGAGAATGGACATGAGCACACGCGAGCTGCCATTGCTGCGGGTAATATCGACACGGCTGACCATGTATCGACCTACGTTCCGGGGATGACAACCGACGTTCGTGGCGACATAAAAGATATAACAGTTACAGCAACGAATTTAAAGACGCGTTCTGAACATATATCGAATGGAAAGACTGTAGCAGTTGTTGGATGGATAGGATACGATGCTCCTGTCAATCCTGTGGAGCAGGCGAGTGCAATAAAACCTTCAGACTTATTAGGAATTCTCAAACCTGAGAATTTAGCCAAAGGTATACCCTATGCTCTATATAAATGGGGCGGGCAACATGTGGATTTTTCTGTTCTAGGGCCTGGAGAGGCGAAAATGGGAGGGAAAACCCTCGCCCGCTTCCAAGAAGGCATCCGTGATTCCCGTAATGTCGGAACTGAGGGTCTATCGAAAGTGCATCAGTCGGTTCTGGGCCATTCCTATGGCTCGACAACGGCCAGCTATGGCGTGGCACAAGTGCGCCCAGGCGTGGTCGATGAATTCGTCGTCTTCGGTTCCCCCGGAGTCAAGGACGGGTCCTGGCAGATGAACACACCGGTTCGTCACAATTACGTACTCCGTTTTGCGGATGATCCTATAAGTTCAGGTAATACATTTAAAAGATTCCTTGTGGGAAAAGATACTCGCGGATGGTTTGGCACTGACCCCTATTTGGATGGCGGTTTCAAGAAACTTGACCCCTACGGTCCGAACACGAAAGAAACCGGACACTCAGGATATTTAGCTGATAAAAGCGATTCACAGTTGCAATTAGCAAGGGTAATTACAGGAAAAGTTATTTAACGGACGGCTTACATGAAACGTTTTATTGTAATTATAACTGTAATATTATTATTTACCTACGGCTGTATCGATATAACAGACACTGGCTCAAAATCTACAGGAGGTGTATCCATGAGCTATGATGGTGTGAGAAGGCGGTTTGCGAATTTGCCCTTCAATAAACGGACGGATATTGTCACTGTATATTGGCAACTGCAAAATGCTTTTTCTCGAATAAGAACTCGGATAGACACTGAATTCGGTTCTAAAGAATGGAAAGACATTGATCCTCCTATACAGTCTTTTCCTGAATGCGATGAAGAAAAAAATACAGGAAGAAATACTATAAGCAAACAGGGTGCATTTTTTGGAACACGAAATGAGGATTTTCCGCGCCTGAAGCAGATAGTTCAAGAAGAAGTGCGTCCTTACGGTTTTACTGAGATCGCTGACGTCTCAGATAACGATGTTTTCTGGGTTGATTTTTATAATATAAAAGATGGAGGATACATTGGTATTTCGATGACTAAAGATAAATTTTATTTTGGTATGATGTATAATACTGACTGTCGTCCTGTACCAAGAGGATTAGATCCGGAGACGAGTCGTGTGGTTCCAGGTGATGGCCTTCCGTCCGGAACAGGATCGAGCACGGCGCCGAATGTCTCGCCTTCCTCGTAAACTGCGGCATCGCAGGTCGAATTGCGGGGCTGCGACCGAGGTTCGAGAATTCGGATGAGAAGCCCGAAGCCTTATCCGTGACTCGAGAAGCCGAAGATCCGCGAACCGACAGGCCGATGCCCGCGACTGACAGGTCAGAGGCTCGCGGATTTAAGAGGCCAAGGGAATGACAAACCAAGGACATGCCGGCCCTGTGGTCGCCGATGCCCCAGGCGGGGGCAGCCACCCGCTCGTGAATAACAGCCGTGAAAAGAGGCACCCGGCCGGTGGAAAGCAGGGCGGGAATGAATCCGCGGCTGCGGCGTTCTCATCGACGCGGGGCCGAACCCCGCTAACCTAGATCATGATGAGCACAGATACGATTCCGCCGGCCTTCGACGAATCCGCTTCAGAGGATCCAGTCCACGAAGGCCCCGCGGCCCACGAGGACGCTGCCGCCCGTTCGGAGCGATTCGAACGGGATGCGCTGCCGTTCCTAGACCAGCTGTACGGTGCCGCCATGAGGCTGACCCGCAATCCTCAGGACGCTGAGGACCTGGTGCAGGAGACGTACGCTAAGGCGTTCGGCGCCTTCCACCAGTACCGGCCGGGCACGAATCTCAGGGCGTGGCTGTACAGGATCCTCAACAACACCTTCATATCGAACTACCGGAAGGCGCAACGCCAGCCCAAGCAGGCCGACGTCGCCGAGGTGGAGGATTGGCAGGAATACGAGGCGTCCACGCATTCCTCGCAGGGACTCGTATCCGCGGAGGCCGAGGCGATCGAACGCCTGCCGGATTCGGAGATACGCGACGCCCTGACCAAGCTCCCGGAGGATCGACGGCTGGCCGTGTACCTGGCTGACGTCGAAGGCTTCTCCTATCAGGAGATAGCTGAGATCATGGACACTCCGATCGGTACGGTCATGTCGCGGCTCTATCGCGGGCGGCGCCAGCTGCGCGAGCTCCTGGCGGACTACGCGAAAGAGCTGGGTTACGGCACGAAGGAGAAGAAGTGAAAAGCGATGAAGAACTCGCCGGCGCCGTGGAGAAGGCGATGCGGGCCGGCGAAGCAGACTGCTCCTGCGAAGAGGTGGCGCGCCACCTCTTCGAGCTTCTGGACGCCCAGATGCCCGAGGAGATGGCGGCCAGACTCCGGCGCCACTGCGAAACATGCCCTCACTGCTCCGACCTCGCCAGCGCCGAAGCCCACATCCGGCACATCCTTCGCCGCTCTTGCTGCGGCGAGCCCGCTCCCGCGACTCTGCGCGTGAGGATCACCAGCCAGATCGCGGTCTACCGCCGGACCACAGCCTGACACCATGCGCGGGCCACACCGGTTCCGGCGCGGCTTGCCGTCGTCCTCGCCGAGCGGTTCCCGGACGTGTCCCGAGCGCGGGCGTCGGTCTCCCGGGCACGGGCGCCGGCCTCTCGGGCGTCGCATATTCCGCATATTCCGCGAGTTCCGGCTGCGGCCGTCCTTGCGACGGTGCGCCTCGTTCCTCAGACGCGGGCTGTGGTCGTCTTTCGGGCGGTGCCTATCGTCGCGATTCGTTCCGGCCGTGCTGGGAGGCGGCCTCCTCGCCTTCCTCACCGCCCGGTCCTTTAGAGTGCCTCCCTTCGCCAGCCTGATTCTCGGCGTCGTCGCGGCGGCGGGTGCGGGCTTCGCCGTCGGCCGCCTGGGAGCGGCTGGCGGGGCGGGAGGCGTAGGCCGCGTCGGCGGTGGTTGGAACGGAGCCTTCGCCCAGAGGGTAGGCGAAGCGGGACGGGACGCGGGGAGAAGACCCGGCGCGCGGTTCGGCGAGCGGAGAGAATTCGCAGACGTCCGCGGTTCCGCTGGGATCCCGCGCGCCCGGTTGGATGAAGGCTTGGCCGCCCTTCACGCCGAAGTGGCCCGGAGCTCGGCGGTGCTGGGGCCCGACCGGATGATCGGATGGATGCACGTCCTCGACGATCTCACCGCGCTGGGATCGGTGTGGGACGAGCCGACGACTGACGAGCAGGTCCGCGTCGACGCCATTTCGTTGGTCGACGTCTATGCGCCTCGCCTGGTCCGCGCCCAGGTCGAATCCGTCCGGGGTCGCCTCGGCTCGGTTCGGGGTGGGGTTGGCTCGGCTTGCGGTCGCCCTGGCTCGGTTCGGGGTCGCTCCGACTCGGTTCAGGCGCAGATCGACTCGACTCTTCAGGATGGGGCTGCTCAGGTTCAGGACGGAGCCGTGGGCTTCGATCCGCAGTTTGACGGTGGGTCTGGGACGGCCGCCGACGAGTCGCATTCTGACGGGACTTCGTCCGGCGGCGAGCTTGGATCTCCGTTTCGGTCAACTGAAAAGATTGGATCTTCTCTTTCTTCCGGTGAGGGGCTTGGATCCTTGCCTCCGTCCGCTAGTGAGCTCGGGAATGGGGGTGAGTTCAGCAGTGGCGAGCATGGAAGCGAATATGGAGACGGTTCCGCGAGCGAGAATGAATTCGCGAGCGGGGGTGACGGGCTTTCGCGGCAGTTTGATGTGCTCCGTCGGGCAGCTCAAGCGTTGAGGGCTCAGGGGGCGAAAGGCCGTCAACGCTTGGCATGGGCCGAGGGAGCCGCGTTGGAGGCCCGTTTCGCCCATCTCATCGAACCCCCGGAAATGGACGATCTGCGTCAAGTGCGTTGGGAACTAGGCGGGACGTCTGCCGGGGAGCGGATGCGGGACGGCCGGGGGCGAGGTTCGGCGGAGCAGGAGTGAGGTTCGGCCGAACCGAGGTCTGGCGACTGGGGGTGCCCAGCACTGGGGCGAGGCCCAGCGGAATCGGAGTGAGGCTCAGTGGAGCAGACATGAGGATCGATGGAACGTCGGGAATGAAGCCCAGCGGAACGTCGGGAGTGAAGCCAACGGGAATGCCAGGAGAAGTGAAAACTCGGCCGGGTTGGAGGCGACGGGGAGCGAGTCCGAGGCTACCGGTGAACTTCCGAGGCTCTGAGGCTTTGGAATTTGGGGTTTTGGGTGGTCGGTGAAAAGACTGTTCGGGTGACCGAGGTTTCACCAGGGGAGTGGCAGAAAATAAGTGGGTTTCACCGGGTGAGCGCTGGAGTGCGACGCTGACGGGCCCGAAAACGCACCAGAAAACCGAGGTTTCATCGGGGAGCGTGTAGGAATCGGGTGGGTTTCACCGGATGGGGCGGCGTATAGAGGTGCCGGAGGCGAGTGCCGACGCGCGGAAGGCAGGGGAAGCCGAAAGGTGAGAGATGCGGAGAAAGCGGGGGAGGCGAAAAGGTGAGAAAGGCGGAAAAGAGAGACGGAAAAGGCGGAGGAAACGGCCGGGTAGTCGGCCTGTCGGGGGCGAATCAGACGTCTGATCCGCCCCCGACAGCTCCGGAGTCGGCCCGGGACCGCGAGGCTCCGGATTTCGTTTGCAGGCGCCTTAGGCTTTGGATCCGCCGAGGGTCTAGCTGTCCGCCGATCCGAGAGCCCCTGGAAGAGCTGCTCTAGGCCTTGGAGGAGCTGCCCGCTGATCCGCCCGGGACGTCGGGGGCGTTGGTTGCGTCGGTCGAAGCGTTGTGGAACAGGCCGGCCAGGTCCACTCCCGTCAAACCCTTGACCAACTCCGTGGTCTGGCCGATGCCCGACGCCACGGTCTTGACCAGAGGCGTCGCACCGTCGGTGGAGACCACGGACATCTGGTCGATGGAGGACAGCGGCGCCGCCATCTCCCGGACGATGCTGGGCAGCTGGTCGACGACCATCTGGAGGACGGCCGCCTCGCCGTAGGCGCGCATGGCCTCGGCCTTGGCGCTGGTGGCCTCCGCCTCGGCCTTGCCGACGTTCAGGGCCCGCTCCGCCTCGGCTCGGGCCATGGCGGCTGTCTTATCCGCTTCCGCCTGACCGGCCAGACGCACCGCCTCGGCTTCGGCTCCCGCTTCGGCGCGGCGCGCCTCTGCCCGGGCCTGTGCTTCGATCTTCGAAGCCGCGGCACGCGCTTCGGCTTCGATGGTGGAGGCTCGGGCGCGCGCCTCCGCCTGGGCGATCGCCTGGGACTTGGAGGCTTCGGCTTCGACCACCGTCTTGTACCTGGCGGCGTCGGCCGGGCGCTCGACCTCCGCGATGAGCTCGGTGGCGCGCAGTTCGGCGCGTTCCTTCGCCGCCTGGTTCTGGCTCGTGGCGATCTCCCGGTCCATCTGCGCCGCCTGGATCGGGCCGGCCGCCGAGGCCTGGGCGTCCGCCCTGTCCGTCTCGACTTTGATCGCCGCCTTCTGGAGGGCCAGGTCCTTGCTCTTGAGCACGACTTGGCGCTCCGCCTCGATGCGGGCCTCCTCGGACTTCTGATGGGCGGCGGCGTTGGCGATGTTGGCCTCGCGGCGCACCTCGGCCACCTTGGGGGCGCTCATGGACTCCAAATATCCGTTGGCGTCGGAGATGTCCTGGACTTGAAGCGTGTCAAGCGTCAGGCCCTGCTCGGTGAGCGACTCCTGAGCAGCCTGGAGCACCTTCGTCGACAGCGCCTCGCGGTCGGTGATGATCTCCTTGACGTTCATCGAGCCGATGACCGAGCGCAGAGAACCGGCCATCAGCTCCTGGACCGTATCCGCCATCTGGTTCTGCTGGTTGAGGAAGCGCTGGGCGGCCGAGCGGATCGCCGTCTCGGTGCCGCCGATCTTGACCACGGCCACGGCCTTGACGTCGATGGGGATCGAGTTGATGTCGATGGCCTCGATCTGCATGACGATCTTGCGGCTGGCCAACGACAGACGGTAGAGCCGCTGGACGAACGGGATGACGAACACTCCGCCGCCGACGATCACGCGCTGATTGGTCAGATCCGCGATCTCGCGCCCGGAGGCGTCGATCGAGGACTTGGTCTTGCGACCGGTGACGATCAGCGCCTCGTCGGGCGAAGCCACGTAGTAGCGTGAGGCGATGAGGTATCCCACGGCGACGATCGCGACGACCGCGATCACGATACCGATGGTCAAGTTCACGAGTTGGACTCCTTCGCATTCATGGGGGGAACGGGGACGACGACGGCTCTGCCGGGCGACATGAGCGAGACGACGCGCACGTTCTGCCCGGTTCGCAGGGGCTCCCCGTCTTGCGACCGCACGGCCAGCCGCAGGTAGGCGCCGTTGAAGAGCACGAGGACGCTGGGCCCCGCCTCGACGACGGTGTGCGTCCCGACGACTGAAGCGGCCAAGTCCGGCTGCGGAGACTCCGAGGAGCGCAGGGCTCGCACGAAGGCCACGGAGGCGGCGTATCCGACGGCGCCCGCCACCGCGGCCACCGGGATCGACCAGCGTTCGTCGGCCCCCACCGCCGTGGCGATTATCCCCCCTGCGCCGAAGAGGGTCAGAGCCGCCGCGAGGGCGGTGGTGGAGAACAGGCCTCCGGAGTCGATGTCCAAGAAGCCCTCCAAGATATCGTCCGCCAGGAAGGAGACGAGCATGAGCCCGAATCCAACGGCGGCGAGGACGATGTACAGGGTCATCTTCGGCGGCCCCCTCATGCCGTAGTTGTGCCCCGTGCGGTTTGGGGCCGCGCGGGTGCCGCGACGGGATGTGCGGTCCACACAAGCATGCCACGATCGAGTTCGCGGTGCCGGCCGCGTCCGGATTCGTTCATGGGGGAGCGCTGTCCGCCTTGGTTCGCAGAGTTCCGGGTGGGTCCGGCGCAGTGACGCCGCCGACTTGCCTTCGCCGCCGGCCGCGCCTCGAGCGCGAGCCGACGGC
>ERZ772960.403-NODE-403-length-39846-cov-12.938303_pt1 | contig 39846 bp, 28 predicted proteins | sample MGYA00580678_ERZ772960 | MGnify/ENA primary metagenome ERZ772960 (study PRJEB29015, sample SAMEA2737930) | human oral metagenome | biome: human oral; feature: human-associated habitat; material: dental | place: China | collected 2059 ... | reverse complement strand
TCAATCCCCTTTTGTTATAAAAGAATATTTTTATATGAACTTACTTTAAATATCGGCCGAAAACCGTATTTAGCAATAAATCCAATAGGACATCTATATCCAGTAAAGCAAATTGTTTTTCAGACGCGTCTCCTAAATATACTACGAGAAAAGAAATTTTGCAAGAAAAATATTGCTACTGTTTTACTTTTCAATCTTGACAGCTATCTTCTATTGAAAATAATCAGCGGATATATATACAATCATACGCTGTACTGCGGGAACACAATTTATCGGTATTAAATGAACATTGGAATGAGCATTTCTAAACACTCTAAATATTTCATCGGCAAATGCTTGACCTATTTCAGTTACCCCTTGAAAATCCAAAATAACTTCTAAAAATTTATCAAATCTCGTAATAAGTCTTTTTGCCTGTGAACGGGACAGTAGCAGTTCGCCTTCATGTTCCATAAGCTTTACCGGTATACGGGTTTTATAAAAACCGGGCTGTTTATCCGGATCTGCATACTCATTAAAAATATCTGAAATATTTAAATGTGATTTTTTCTCAATCAACATCGAAACCACAGTACCTAATACGGACGCAGAATTTTCAAGTAACCAGTCATTTTCATGATGTCCGCTGAAAAATAAAGTATCAGACAAAATAATTAATTCATAATTATGAATTAGCGAAGAATTTTCCTTATTTTTCCGGCCATTTTTGCATTCGTGCTTTATAAGTAGTTATATATTCACGGAGGTAAATTACTATGAAGAAGCACAACCGCAGATACAAAGATTCGGTATTTGTAGATGCATTCATCCAAAAACATGATAAGTATGCTCTTGAATTATCCGTAAAAGTGATTAATATCAATTATGATAAAGGAAGCCGAATACTCAAAAGCTGTAAGCCGCTGTGGCAGTACAGTTTGTTTGTAGATTCTGTACGCCGCCATGCTGCTATTGATAGAGAATACGGCTTTGAAAATGCGATTAAAGAATGCATTCAAAATGATATTTTAAGGGACTATCTACAGCGTAAGTCGAAGGAGGTTCTGAATATGTTAATAGGCGAATATGATTATGATACCGATATAGCAGTGCAACGAGAAGAGAGTTTTGAGATCGGCCTTGCTGAAGGAGAAGCACGAGGCAAATCCATCGGTCTAGCCGAAGGTTCCCGCAAAAAAGCGCTCGAAACGGCGAAAAATCTCTTGCAATTCGGCCTTTCGCGGGAAAAGATAGCGCAAGCAACCGGTCTTACCCAAGCAGAGGTTGAATCGATAAACTAATTCTTAATTAAAAAAGCCGTCTCACGAAGGATTTCTCCAACATAAAACGGCTTAACAGGTGGGCACGAAATTACCAATTACCCATTCGTATATTACAAATTTTGCAGTTACTGTTTCTTTATGCATTATTCTTACTGATAAAGTTTTCAATAGCGGCATCGCCTTTTAGTATGGCGGTAGATATAAGCGAATATACCATCCTTTTCCAGTTCTTCCGGTCTTGAACGAAAAAACCGAGCGCATCCTTGAGTATCTCATCCGTGCTTTTAAGCTCGGCTATTTCTTTTTTCAGCCAATATATATCCCCCCCCTTTTTTTTAAAAAAATAAGACCGTGGAATTATTCGATTCCCAATGATTTTTTTGCTTTAGCTTCGTAATAAACAATTTCATCAATAGTTTTATTTTTTGTAAATAGTCTTTCTATCCAAAGCAGGAATTGCCACCATTTACGATGCTTCTCTATTTTTTTATTTATCAATTTTTGTATGTCATTTGCAGCTCGTTCTCTTTCTCGTTCAATATTTAGTTTATATTCTTCTTCTTTTACTTTTGCGTTTTCAGCAACCTTTTTAGTTTCAGCCTTTGCAGCATTTAATTGATTAGCCGTTTTTTCTTCTTTTTGTTTGACCGTATTATTAATAATTCTTTTGAGATATTCATCATTATAATTTTTTTTACTTAAAGTTTGACTATATATTTCTTCTTCTAATTCAGGATGCTCAATGAATTGGTCGCTCATGTTTTTTTCCGGTTCATAGCGATCCATCTTGCGACATATTTTATATAATTTCTCTTTAAATTTATCATCAATTTCAGTGAAAGCAAAGCATTTACTTCTGAACAAGGCTTTATTAAAAGTATTATTATCAAATAAATTTTGCCATAATTCAAACAATATAGTGTTCTCAAAAATTAATTCATTTAAGTTATTATCCTCATTATCTTGGTAATAGTTTTTTATCGACTGAATTAATGTATAATTATCGGTTAGTAAAAAAAATTTTCCATGTTTATAAGAGTTGGGAAATTTAATTTTTTCTTTCTCTCTTAATCTTGCAATAGCTGCTATCGATGTAACATCTTTTTCAATTCGATTTTGATACATATTTTGTTCATGATATCTATTACGAATAATATCGGTTAATTTATTTTCATCAAATACCCAATTTTGAAAATCATCATCCGTGTCTAATTCTTTTTCATCTATATGAGCTAGTATGTCGCATTCAAGATTTTTTATTTCATTTCGTATTACATTTTCATCTAGTGATAATTCTTTTGATACTTTTTCGTCATTTTTATATTCCTTCCGCGCTCTTAAGAACTGATTTACCCCTTTTGCATCTAAGAAATTTTGTGCAATATTTTTTTTAAAACTGAATAATATTCCCCATAATTCATCAAAAGAATGTTCAAAAAAGCAAACTTTTGCGCCAGCTTCTTTTAGCTTATCGATAAGTTCTGTATAAGAATCTCCAAGAGCTTTTCCATCATATCCTAAAGCTTTCATCATAATCGGGGTGTCAATATATATATTGCAATCTTCAAGGAATTTTTTATCAATATTATCTTCATTTATTACTATTTTTCTAATTTGATTAACAACACCAAAATTTTCAATTATGTCTAAATAATCGCTTTTTTCATTCCATAGGTGACGCATATATTGATTAAAAACAAAAGATATCTCAGATCGATTTGTTTTATTTAAGGAAGTATTATTTTGATAACATAGATCTATATAAAAATAATCATTAAATACTTCTTTAATTTCTTCATTATTAAAATGTAACTTATATGTCTCATTTGCATATTGCTGAAAACTCTTTCTAATTTCAGCCATTTTTTTATTAAAATCTTCTTCTTTATTTTTTATGGTTGCTATGTAACTACGTATATCTTCTTTACACGTATTTAATACTAATTTTTTGTCTTTCTTAGTAAATTTGCAATCTATCCATTTAGTAAGAAGAATGTCCGGTATTGTAATATCGTAAATATTTTGTAATTTCCGGGAAAGTTTTTTAATAAAGTCACTCTCGTCTATATTTAATGTATATAATTCAAATTGAATCAATTCAAGCAAAATATCCATCGGTTTTTTTCCAAAACTTGCTAAACATACCAACATATTTGTACTATTTTGATCCATACGGAATCTCCTTAAAATGTTCATCAATACTATATAGCTCTATTTTATTTTCATACACGTGTTTATTAATACATTCAACAAGATAGCGAGTATCACTTGAACAACGAATACCAAAAATAATTTTTTTTATGTAATCAAATTCTATAGATGCATACATCTTTGAATCTGATGAAAAGCATAAAAGGCGATATTCATGCTCATATTCAAATGTTTTATCTTTGAGGCAATAAATTGATTGCAATAAACGTTCCGCTTTATAACCGCTAGTCTCTGCTTCCACTATATGCTTATAATTTACAGCTAACCCATCGGCATACGAGACTTCTTCCAAATAAAATGTATTTAGCTCAACCGTCTTTCCATCATTTATGTTTATATCATCTATACTTTTCAAGTGGTCGTAAGGAATAGCATACTCAATACAAATACCATGATGAGCATTTGCGTAGTGTGTCCACATTAATATTTCTTCATTTGTCAAAGTGTTAGAGTTATCGATTTTTTTGAATCTCATTTTTTCATGATTGGCGAAACAAGACATTTTTAGGGCTTCTTGTTTATCTTTCGGTATAATTTTTGCTAGGGTTTCAGAGAGAACGCTATTATTCAAGTTTAAAAAATATGAATCTAACGGATCGTTAAAATTTTTAGGAGACGTAATGCTTATTCTACGCCGTGATATATTCTCAAGGTCATACATCAAGCATCGTGTATATTTTCGTAAGATAAAACAGTTGCTATCCATAACAATTTTGAGCTGCTCCCTTTACTTTTTGTGGATGGATAATCATCCATAATGACAAGTCTTAATTAAACCCTATCGTATAAATTACCTCAATTTCTCCTTCAGCAGCCATATCATAACCATCATTAGCTTTTTTCTTTGCGCTGTTCAAAGTAATAACAAAATCCTTCTGCTTTCCCCGTTTTAATTCAAAAGCGGGGTACGACATCTTGATAACGGGCTGATTGGGACCGTCAGAAATGATTTCTTTATCGGGTGCTGCCGGGCATTTCCAGGCTTTGCTATCCTTGTCATACGTTATGATTATGGGATTATTGAACTTGTGAAGATAAAAGACCTGCGAGAGACGCTTATACGGAGGCCACGCATGTCTTTCTACATTCGCTTTTATAATTTGCAAATCAAGCGAAACAGTTTGATCTTTACTGTCGGAAGGTATTTCCTGCTGAAAAAACCTTGAAAAATCGAAGATCAGCTCCGTCCCCGTTTTTATGCCCTGACAATCGTCTACGTTGCCCGAGTTGTTGCCGTTATTCTTTTGTACCAATTCGGCAGATTTATTTACCACAGTTCCGTTTTCCGTATATGAAAGCGTACTTTTTAAAGAATAGGAAAAAAGAGGATCTATAGGGGACGAAACATTTATCACGCTCCAATCTAGCCCCCCCATCGTGCTGTTTTTAAAACTTTTTGCCCGCATCCATAGGATAGGATTGGAACTATTGTTATCTTCTTCAGAGCCGTAAATCTTTAATTTTTCATATTTATATGGGGAATGTCCAGCTCTGCCTTTTTCTCCCGGTTTACCGGCTTTTGCAACATATTTATACTTTTCGTTCATCGAAGGGCTGTAGTTGCTGGCAATAATCTGCGCCTTAAACCAGTTGTAAATAACAACCGAGCCGTCTTCCATTACATAGCCGACGGGGTCATATTCGTAAAATTTTTTATCCCTTTTTGTATGCTTATCGTGCGATTCCGACTCATAATCTCTCCAATCCGAAGGAATTGTATTGCCGAAAGTTACTTTTTTAGTTGCAGGTTCGCTGTAAAAAAAGAGGAATTTCGAGTAGGTGTCAACACAGAACGTCGAATTATCCAACTTGGTACTGGCCGATGCATCTCCCGTAAACCGGTAAAAGCAAAACCGTTTTTGTTTCGCAGCTTCTTCGGCGGTAAGATTCGGATTAAATTTATTGGATTTTGCCCAGCGGTCTTTCCGGGTTTTATACATATAGTATTTTAAATTCCATGTTTTATTTAGCTGTCCTTCTCCTATCACCTTTCCCTTACCGTCTCTACCTAAGTACTCGTACTCACCCATACCGTTGTCGATCCAAGGGGTAACAGGTTCAAATTTATAAGAGGCAACATTTGTAGCCGTTATAGCCGTCATATATACTACCCATTCATCGAATTTGGATGCGGGATATACATAATTTTCGTTAAAATATTCAAAAGGGTTGACTTCTATATAATCGCCCGGATTTTGCGGTTCTTCCGGTACTTCTTCATCTCCGTTATCTATCGGCGGTTGCGTCTCGTTGCCTTTCCCTTGCGATGCTGCACGGCTATACCATGCGCTGCCGAGCGCAGGATTACACGAAAAACTTAACCAGATAACGGAAATAATCAAACTAAAAACAGCTATTTTTCGTACTTTCATACAGCCTCTCTCCCATAAAGATTCTCGAACAAGCTATACCTTATACTTTAAACAAAAGACCTAAACTTATGCCGAAGTCCACATTATTCATATAAAACGACTTTATCTTATCTCGTTCAAAATCAACGCTTATGTTATTTTTTCCGCCGTTTTCTATAGCTGCTTTTGCTATTTTTTTCGGTAACGAAACATAACCCGGCTTATAAATCGTATACGACATATAGGCGCCAATGGTAATATCCATTCGGGAAATCACAGGTTGATTGTATTCCAGCGAGGTTTTTAACACAAGCCCAAGCGGATTCATCTTTTTCATCATAGCTTCCGGGATGTACAGCGTTCCTGTTTCAGGGTAAAAGTCGGGGCCATTGCCGTTGTTATGCAGCATCTTTGCTTCTTCATCGGTTAAGTTTGTATACAATTCGTACGTTGGCTGAGGATCCGACAGCATCCTTCCGCCCAATCCGAAACCGAGCGCAAACCTATTCTGAAAAAACATCGCTTTTACTGCCGTGCCGAAAGTTACGATGGGCGTCATATAAACACGGCAATATACTTCAATATTTTTATTTACGAGTTCGTTATATTGCCCAGAAATCTGTCCCGAAAACCCCTGTCCAACGCCGAGGTTAAAAGACAGCCCCAACCCGCTGAACGTATTACTCGTTTGATAGTTAAAGTATCGTTTTGCATCAAAGATATAGGTTAGTTCGGCATCCCCTGACATAACAAACCCGACCATACCGCGCATAAACTGAGCGCCGAGGTAATCTTTGTCCGCTTGCCCGATATGAGGATCGGTGTACGAACCTGAAAAAAAAGCCTTAAGTCCCAGCGTAAAGCCTGAATCAAACGCATATATCTGCATAGCAGCTGACACTAGTAATAGTGTCAGCGCTGCCCTTTTGTGTAACCGGATCATACACTCCTCTGATAACTCTATAGAGCACCGATTATGTTATCGGCAAAATATTACAGTTTGTCAAGAGATTGCTGCTTTTTGTGTCAAGAGCAAACACATCGGAATACAAGCACATCGGAAATATTTTAGGCGTTTGGAGCCGTCCCAAAAAGCAACCGACTTTTTTGAGACATCCCTAATCTTGACTTTACGCCGACGGGGGTATAGTATGTGGACTCTTGAATAATCTTAGGGAGCTTTAAAAAACGTTTTTTAAAGCTCCCGCTCGTCAAAGTAGGTGCTCATGGCTTCAAAAAATGCACTGGTTAAAAAGTTATACAAACATCCTCGTATTATTTTAGGCATTATTCTCGGTGTTACGCTTTTTTTTGCGTTGCAGCTTCCGCGTGTCCGATTTGATAATAATAATTTTCGGTTTATACCGGAAAGCGATCCTGCACGAATAGCCGACGCAGAGATGGCAAAGATATTCGGGGATTCGGTGCCGCTTCTCATCGGTATTCAACGGCGCTATTCAACGATAATCGATTGTAAATTTTTAGAAAAAATGCAGGAGCTGGATAAGCAGTTGCTTGCCCTACCGCTCGTAAAAAATGTCGTTTCGCTTACAACGACAACCCATATCGAAGCTGTAGGCGATTCAATCGTGAGCGGGAAACTTGTGCCGGAACATTTAACCGGTTCGCCGGAAGAATTGAACACAATTACCGAACGGCTCCGCTCGCTGGATACCTATAACCGCAGTTTGATTTCCGACGATTTAAAGGCGACGCAGACGATTATCTTCCTTAATATAAAGCAAGAACAAAGCGGGTCGCCGGAAACGGTTGCCGTATGCCGTAAAGTGATGAGTATTGCGGAGGAATGGGACTTTCCGGATTCCGTTACTTATGTAACCGGTGCGCCTGTTTTCAGCGAAATTGTAAACGAAGCGACCAGCCATGATTTAATGTTTCTTGTTCCTATTGTCGTCATCGTAGTGGCGGGGGTTCTATTCTTTTCGTTTAGAAGATTTTCCGGCGTGTTGCTGCCGCTGCTCACCGTTATTATTTCATGCATTTGGGCTATCGGCGCGATGGCGCTGCTGCAAATTCCGCTAACGATTCTTTCGACGGTGCTGCCGGTTATCCTAATCGCCGTAGGCAGCGCGTACGGTATTCATGTTATCAATCATTATTTTGATGAAGTAACGCAGAGTAAGGAAATATCTCGTGAAACGCATTCAACGCAGATTGTCGAAGCTATGGCGCGGGTTATTCCGCCGGTTTTTTTGGCTGCACTTACGACATTCGCAGGTTTTGTATCTTTCTGCTTTACGAGCGTTGTCCCGATTTTTGAATTCGGTATATTTTCGAGCTTCGGCGTACTTTCGGCCTTTATTGTCGCGGTAACGCTTATTCCTGCAATTCTTATTTTGCGCGGACCTCGTAATCCGACCATTGGAGGCCGTTTCGGCGTTCAACCGAGCCATACCGGTATTATCGATCGGATTATTGCCGATACATTGATAATTGTCCATGCACATAAGCGCAGTGTGCTCCTCGTCAGTCTCGGCTGTATCATTTTTGCGGGGTTGGGTATTTCGAAACTGGTTATAGATAATGTATTAATGGAATATTTTGAACCTGATGTACAGGTTGTCCGCTCCGATACCTTTATTCGCGAGAATTTCGGCGGTTCAAAATTGCTGAACTTAATTATTAAAGGTACTAAACAGGGTGATGTTATCCGGCCCGATGTATTGCAGGCAATCGATTCCCTTGCCGTATATGCGGAAGAAAATATTCCCGAAGTTGGAAAAGTTACCTCACTGGCGAATGTTATTAAACGATTTAATCAAGTGTATAATGCGGATGCGCCTGCAACGGGACTTACGCCTACCAGTACAAACTCCGCCGGAAAAGAAGAAGATTCGTTCGGCAATTTCGGGGACTTCGGAGATGCGGATGCCTCTTGGGGCTTTGATGATGCCGACTCATGGAGTGATTCGGAGCCATCGGCAGAGGAATCCGGTAAAACAGGGAACACCGCTGTAAAAACACAAAAAGAACCGGTATACACTTTTTCCGAACTCATCGAAAAACTTGCAGCTGCTCAAGCAGCCCGCCGCGGCAGATATGTTTCCGCTACCGAATTGGTAGATGCGTTAAAAAAGGATATCAATTATAAAGGCGCTTCTTATTACGAAATTCCTACGGATCCTCAGAAATACGGAAAAGAAACGCAGGAGGAACTTACGGCGCTTATTCAAAATTACCTGATACTAATGGGTGGTAATGTACAGGATTTTATCGACGACATCCATACCCCTGCTGCGCTTAAAGTAAATATTCAGCTCAGGACGGTTGGACAGCAAGACAGCGAACAAGCCTTGCAAGCAATTATGGCGTATGTAAAAGACAATTTCCCCAAGGACATATCCGTAGAAGCGAACGGCTCAATGTTTATCGAACAGTCGTTAAATACCCTTGTGGTACAGTCTCAGCTGATTTCCGTGGCGGTGTCATTCGGCATTGTGTTCCTTATTTTAGCAGTCTATTACCGCTCCATTATCGCAGGCATTATCGGCATTATTCCTTTGATGATTTCCGTTGCGCTGAATTTCGGCTTTATGGGAATTGTCGGTATAAAGCTCAATATCGGGACGGCAATGGTGGCAAGCTTTGCAATCGGTATCGGTATCGATTATACCATCCATTATTTGGCGGCTTATCATCATGAATATACCAAACGGCGCGACGACCGGAATTTCCTTATCCACACATTCTACGGTTCGGGCAAAGCAATCCTATTTAATGCGGTATCCGTCGGAGCGGGCTTTGCCGTTTTAATGCTTTCAAAGTTTAATATGCTGTCGGAACTCGGCTTGCTGATTGCATTGGTGATGGGTACCAGCTCTTTTGCAAGTTTAACGGTACTGCCGACTATCCTTTCGATTGTAAAACCGCGGTTTATTACGAAACCGCTGCCGGGGGATTTTGAAAATATATAGCACATCTACTTCGTTACTGCACACAAATTAATCCTCAACGTAGCAGAACCGCCATGGATGGCGGTGGTTCCACGCAAAAACGAGATTTGCGCAATGCAAATCTCGCAGGTAAGAAATGTACAAGGATGTACATTTCTTACTGAGCCTGCGGTTAATTTGTGCTTGCTCCTCGTATCTACACTATCTATTTTCAAAAGCGTTGGTTTTATATAGCATATCTACGGATCCGATAACTGTTCCAATTCCGGGAAAAAGAAGCGACCCAATGACGGAACCCGCAGCTGCAATTAGTGTAATTACGCTCATTAAGCCGCCTCCGTTCTCAGATGAATTGTTCATAATAAATATCCTCTCATCTCGCTTTTTCAATACATAGTATCAAAATTACAAGCGCTTGCAATCATTGCATATAAACTTTGAGCAGTTTCACGTGTCATAAAATCAAGGTTTTTTGATCCGAATGTTCCCGTAAGATTTACGCCATAGGATATCGACGGTTTATTGTCTTTATCTACATGAACATCGAAATTCAATGATGCGCTTATAATTTCATCCAGATTAATAACCCCTTGCCTTAATTTGCCGAACGGTTTAAAAAGCGCTGTAAAATAGTTCGGCTTTAACTTTATTACTCGTTTATCTAAATCCAATATGATCCCCTGTTTCTCTGCTCGGAACCAAATGAAAAAGATATAAAACAACATCAGCATAATTATCACACCAAGAAAAGAAAAACCTGTATCTTTAGAAACCATATAAGTGAAAAAAAGAAGGAGAAGTATGGAAATACACACACTGGTTCCTAAAGGGTAGTTAAAAGATCTCAACAACTTGATGCAGTGTGTAAAAATATGTATAGTATAAATATATTTAAATCGATGAGTGATGAATGCGTACAAACAAACGATACGGGAACTAAAGAACGCACATTACTTTTCAAAAAGACATAGCAGCAACCACGACATATATTTTAATGCTGAAAAAAGCCGTTCAATTCCGCTTAAAAGACATGATTTTGATGAAGATGATTTGCGGTACATAAGAAAAGAAATTATGAACGAAGATAGAAAATGAAATACACCTATACAGCTGTTTTCACCAATAAACACGGTAAGATTTATGCAAGAGTTCCCGATCTTGACGGATGTATAACAACGGGATCGGATTTGGCTGATGCAATCGAGCAAATGGAAGATGCTATGGCTGCATGGCTTTGCGTAGCGGAAGATGAGCATTTACCTATTCCGCCCTCGACTCCACAGCATATTATTCAATACGGCGAAAATGAAAATATTTCTTTAATAACGGCTGATACCTGCAAATATCGGGCTGCAACGGATACAAAAGTTGTTCGCAAAAATGTATCGATACCGGCATGGCTTGCTTCGGCTGCCGAAAATGCGCACCTAAATTTTTCACAAGAATTACAAAAAGCTTTAAAGCAACGCTTAAACGTCGCACTGTAAGTTATTCTTATGTAATGCTGTTATCCGCATTTTTTCCTTTACAGCTTACTGCCCGACGTTGCAATGCCCGCGACAAACTGCTTCTGGAAGATGATATACAGAACGATCATCGGAAGACAGGCTAAAAAGGAGGCAGCCATCAATTCGGGGGAGTTTGCGGCGAATTGCCCTTGCAGTTTTGCGAGTGCTGCCGAAAGCGGTTCAGTAATCCGAACTCCGAGTTATAAAGCCACCGCCATACCATCGCAACCTTGTCGGCAGAGATAATTTCGCCGCCTATGGAATAGACCATGTTGTACCAGCCGGTCTGGTCTTCGAAGGGGCGGAGGGTGTATCCGTACTGGCTGCCGTCCGCTTTGGTATTTTTTTACTTTTAATTGGCTTATTTGCAAAATGTTCGCGGATGCCTCTCTTCCGTGAGCCTTTTGAAATATACGACGCAGTAGATGCGCCGTATATTTCAAAAGGACTGAAAAACTATTTGCGGTTTACGCCATTATACGATACAATGGGCTTTCGGATACGTCTGAAAACTTCAATTTTTTAGCCGTCTCCATCATATAAAATCAAGGAAGATACGTTACTATGATAAAAGCCGTCTTTGCAGGTTCTTTTGACCCCCCTACTTTCGGACATTTAAATATTATCGAGCGGGCACAAAAGCTCTTTTCCGAAATACACGTTGTCATTGCTGTAAATAATAATAAAAATTATTGCTTTTCCGGGGAAGAACGGTTAGAGATGATCCAAAAGCTGGTTTCCCGCTGGAATAATGTTTCGGTGCATTTGTGGGACTCGCTCATTGTCGATTATGCAAAGAAAATTAAAGCGGATGTTTTGATTAGGGGTGTCCGGAACGATAATGATTTTTTATATGAATTCGATTTGGCGATGATGAACAAAAGTTTGAATCCGCAGATTGAGACATTATTCTTGGTGCCTGACCCTAAGTTTTTTGTACTGCGTTCCAGTTCAATTAAAGAACTCGCCGCTTTCGGCGGTGATGTGTCGACTATGGTGCCGCCGATTGTTGAAACGATGCTGAAAAAGAAATTTCCTCAGAAAAAATAGCTACTTATAACCCCGAACATCCCTGTCCGTTCTGAAATGCCTTTTCCGTCAGCCTTTTGAAATAGACGGTGCAGATACAAGGAGCTAGGTAAAAAAGTACCGCAGGCGTATCTTTGATACGTTGAGGACACTTTTTTACCGTGCGACGCAGTAGATGTACCGTCTATTTCAAAAGGACGTTACCTTGTTTTTTTTATACGATTATTGTACACTCGCCCCCATGAAGACCGATATTCAGATAGCGCGCGAGACTCCTCTTAAACCGATCCAAGAAATTGCAGCGGGACTTCAAATAGATTCGTCATCCGTAATCCCGTACGGGTTTTATACGGCGAAAATCCCATATACCTCGATCGTTTCGTCCCGGGTAAAAGAGCATAAACTCATCCTCGTTACGTCTATGACGCCGACAAAGGCGGGAATCGGCAAAACGACGGTTTCGATAGGGCTTGCACTCGGCTTGCAGAAGATCGGGAAAAATGCGGTGTTGGCGCTGCGCGAACCTTCGCTCGGCCCCTGTTTCGGGATGAAAGGCGGAGCGGCAGGCGGCGGTTATGCACAAGTGCTTCCGATGGAAGACATCAATTTACATTTTACCGGCGACTTCCACGCCATTACCTCCGCCCACAATATGATCAGCGCGCTGCTGGATAACTACGTGTTTAGAACGCAAAATACGCCGCAGGGCTTAAAAAAGGTCATCTGGAAAAGAGTGCTCGATGTGAATGACCGTGCGCTTCGTTCCATTGTTACCGGACTCGGTGAAGGGAACGGCGTTCCCGCCGAATCGGGATTTGACATAACCGCCGCTTCTGAAATCATGGCGATTTTGTGCCTCGCTTCGGACATGGACGATCTCCGCCGCCGTATAGAAAAGATTATCCTCGGGTACCGGACGGACAATACGCCGTTTACGGTTAAAGACCTCGGCGTCGGCGGGGCAATTACCGTGCTGCTTAAAAATGCGATTAATCCGAATTTAGTGCAAACCACCGAAAATACCCCCGCATTTGTCCACGGCGGCCCGTTTGCAAATATCGCTCACGGCTGTAATTCCATTATCGCGACCGAAACGGCGCTTACGTACGGCGACTACGTTATAACCGAAGCGGGATTCGGGGCGGATTTAGGCGCCGAAAAATTCTTTGATATTAAATGCCGTAAAGCAGGACTTACGCCCGCTTTAACCGTGCTTGTCGTTACCACCGGCGGACTCAAACTGCACGGCGGTGTTCAAGAAGCGGAGCTTGCCAAGCCCAATAAAGAGGCTCTTACACACGGATTTAAAAATATGGATAAGCATATCGAAAATATGCGTCGATTCGGGCAAACGGTGTTGGTGGTGTTGAATAAGTACGATTACGATACGGATGAAGAAATCGAGGCGCTCTGCTCATATTGCCGGAATACCGGTGTGCCTTTTGCCGTAAATAGCGCCTTTTCCGATGGAGGGACGGGGGCAACGGATTTTGCCCGCACCGTTTCAGGATTGATTGAAGCCGAACCGTCAAAGCCGCTTGTGTTTACCTATCAGGATGGCGATAACATCAAAACAAAAATCGAAAAAATATGCAAACAGGTATACGGTGCAAAAAGCGTTACTTATCAACCCGAAGCCGAGAAAATGCTGAAGCGGATAAGCAGCTGGGGGGTGGATTCCTATCCGGTATGTATCGCAAAAACACAGTATTCTTTTTCCGACGACCCGAAAAAGCTCGGCGTTCCCGAGCAGTTTGATATGACTGTCCGCGAAATTATTGTAAACAACGGCGCCGAAATGATCGTTGCCGTTATGGGCGACATGATGCGGATGCCGGGTTTGCCGAAAGAACCGCAGGCACTCCGCATAGATTTCGTAAACGGTTATATCGACGGATTAGCGTAAAATTAATATATTAGGAGACCCTTTATGAAAAAAGGCCTTCGGGATTGTATCGTTGTCGGCTTTGCGCTCTTTGCAATGTTTTTCGGCGCGGGGAATCTTATCTTTCCGCCGCTGTTGGGGTTTATGACCGGCAGTAAATGGTTTATTACGTTTATTGCATTCTCTATTACCGGTATTTGTATTCCGATCCTAGGTATTTTTGCAATGGGGAAAGCGGGCGGCGATGTACAGCACTTTGCCGGCAAAGTGCATCCCGTTTTTGCTAATGTGTTCGGTACCGTCATTATGCTGGGTATCGGTCCGCTGTTAGCGCTCCCGAGGACAGCCGCAACGACGTATGAGATTGGGGTACGTCCTTTCAGCACATCAATAAGTCCTGTCATCAGTTCTATTGTGTTCTTTACGATAGTTTTGATTTTTTCGATTAAACCGTCAAAGGTTATCGATACCATCGGTAAATATTTAACACCGGTACTTATTTTCGTGCTTGCCGCTATCATTATCCGTGCCTTTATCGCTCCGCTTGGGCCGCTTGAAAATCCTTCTCCGCAGAACTTCTTCTTAAAAGGATTCTTGGAAGGATATCAGACGATGGATGCGCTTGCGGCTATGCTGTTCGCAACGATTATTATCAATAATATCAAGGAACGCGGCTATTCCGACCGGAAGTCGCTGTTAAAGATTAATCTTTTCTCCGGACTCATTGCTGCGGCGGGGTTGTTGCTGGTATACGGCGGCTTACTGTATGCCGGTGCTTCGGCTTCACAGGTGTTTCCAAAAGACATTAGCCGCACTGTACTCCTCATCAATATCTGTGCAAGTTTATGGGGCAAGGTCGGAACGGCTATTCTGTCGGTTTCGATTACGTTTGCTTGTATTACCACCGCAATCGGCTTAACCGCCACGGCAGGCCATTTCTTTAAGAAGTTATTCCATAATAAAGTTTCGTATGAAGCGGTTGTCATTGTCGTCTCGGTATTCAGCTGCTGGTTGGCTAATTACGGGGTAGAAAATATCATCCGTTATTCGGTACCGCTCTTGGAAGCGCTGTATCCCGTTTGTATTCTTTTAACGATAATGAATCTTTTAGATGATTATATTCCCAACCGGCACTATTATGTAGGAGGATCAATCGGCACGCTGTTGGTCAGCTGTTTGCAGGCTTTCGCATCGGCCGAAGGTATCGTAAACGATTTCCTTGGGTTGTTTGGTGCCAAGGCCGTGTCATTTGAAGGGATTGCAGCAGCGCTGCAAAAACTCCCGCTTTCGAGCATCGGTGTTGCGTGGCTTATCCCGGCAATTATCGGTGCGTTCTTATTCGGCTTAGTCGGCGGAAAAGGTAAGGCAGCGAAACAGACAGCATAAAGGTAAAAACCGTAAAAAGAATTGAGCGGTAAATGAGCAGCTTTTTGAATATCCGCCGCCGGGTTTTGCCTGAAATACCCGACGGCTGCTGCTCAAATTTGTACACAATTTATTTCTCTTCCGAACCGATTTTTTCCAGCATATACCGTTTTAATAAAAATGTGCAGAAATACGGGAATGTATAAAATTTACCATTAAATCCGATGTTCTTTGCACAGAGTTTTATCCCGTAATGAATATCCGGATATTTTTCTATCAGATTTTTAAGAGAAGCCGTAGCACTGTCGATCGCTTTGACTTCTATCGGGACAAGAGATTCGGCATCGCGGATAAAAAAATCCATTTCAACGGTAGATTTTTCATTCTTGTAATAAAAGAGTTCATATCCCTGTTTTACCAGCATATCGCCGACAATGTTCTCAAAGATTGCGCCTTTGTATGTGTTGAAATTTTTGTTCTGCCGTAAATCTGCCTGCGCCTCTTCATCCAGAGCTGCAATCAAAATTCCCGTATCGTGATAATAGATTTTATATTCCGTCGGATTATAATTGCCTCTTAAAGGAAGTTCCGGCTGCGCAAGATTGTAACACACATTTACAATTCCGGCATCTTTCAGCCAGTCTATAGTTCCAATATATTCCCTGTTTCTGGCGCCCGGTGCAATTTTTGTAATTTGATAGCGTTTATTTTCCTTTGCAAGAAAGGCAGGAATGTGAGTATATACATTCTTTATCTTTGCTTTATCAAGTCCTTTTGCATATTTTAGAATATCCTCTTCGTACGCCTTAAGAATCTGAATCTGGTCCTGTAATATGCCGGAAAAATTATTTTGTTCGATGAACTTATTTACAATATGAGGCATTCCACCTGTAATCATGTATTCCTTAAAACAATTCATCCAGACATCGAATTCATTTTCGGAGAATGGTTCGGTATTTTTTATGTGAGTATACATACCTTCAATCTGGCTTGGTGAATATCCTTTTGCCCAAAGAAACTCTTCAAAGTCCAGAGAGTTCATTTGATAATCTTCTTTAAATCCGACGCTTACGGATGTAACCTCTTCATAGTTTATACCCAGAAGTGAGCCGGAACAGATAACATCATAGCGGCCGTCGATTTTGAAAAATTTAAGACACGTTGCACAATCAGGGCAAGCCTGCATTTCATCAAAAAGAATGAGCGTTTCATTCGGAACAAACTTAAACTCAGGATTTATCAGTGATATTTCCTTTATGACATTTTCCGGGGAATAACCTGAAGAAAAAATTTTTAAATACTGAGGTTCGGTGATAAAATTGATTTCTATAAAATGTTTATAGCTTTCTGCAAAGTGCTTTATGGATGAAGTTTTTCCGATCTGGCGCGCCCCTTTTATTATAAGAGGCATCTTGTCCGGATTCTGCTTCCAATGTCTGAGAAAGTCGTCTACTTTACGGCGGAGTTTGTATTCCATGGGCGTATACTATCACGTTTTATCACATTTTTCCAGCATTATTTGAGATAAAAATCACATTTTTCCGGATGTTTTAGGGCGTTTTATCACATTTTTCCAGCATTATTTGAGATAAAAATCACATTTTTCCATGTATTTTTGAGCGGTTTATCACATTTTTCCAAAATAGGAAAACTTTATCTAATTTAACAATTTGGAATCTCTACCAGTATCTTATTTTGTTTCTTCACTATATAATTTTACAACTTCCCAATATCCTGATTTGTTAGAACCGACACGATGTATAGTGCCGGTTTCCACCAATTTTGCCAAAGCTCTTGTTACCGTTGTACGTGACATTCCGATTTTTTCTGCAATCTTTTCTTTTGATAAATTAGGATTTGCTAAAATCATCGCGAGAACTTTTTTTACCGGCTCATTTACCGGCTCATTTACCGGCTCATTTACCGGCTCATTCGATTTGAACATCATCATAATATCGTTAGGATGAACTGTATATTCAGGTTCTGCAATTCCGTATTCCTTACATATTCTACAAATCTTTTCTACTCCTCGTCCCCAGCTTTCTATAAAGCCGGCTCTAAAGAATGTGTTTGCAATATCAGGGTTGTGTGGTAATGAACGGTGTTTTTGCTTGAGAGTCTCAGCTGTCCAGCCGGAAGGAAAAATGCAATCATTACTGATATAAAGCTTGTAGTGATAAACACTGATTTGAACCGGAACACCAACAGAAAAATCTTGATGAACAAGTGCATTGAAAACAGCCTCACGCACGGCGTCTTTAGGGAACGGAAAATGCTCAATTCTTGTGATATTGTCATAAAAAATTTCAGCGGTCAGATATTTTGTATAAAGTAAGTCTATTACTCTTTCGGCTTGAATCATAAGTGAGCCGTGAACTTCATCCTGATACCGCAAATTATCATCGGTTTCAAAAAAGCCGATTTTTACAAATGCCCCTGTAATCCATTTTTCAGGATTGCGATGGAACAACAACACCGCAGCTCTTTTCAGCATAGTGTCGTCAAGAAGATTTAGTTTTTCAAGCAATTCCTGATTTGAGAGTTTCAAATCATCTTTACTCATTCTTCCGCTGCGAATTGCTTCGCGGTAAAAAATATCAAAGCTTTCTTTATCAAGGTCGTCAGCGCTTACATTTTCAATTGGAATAGTATCCCAGTTCTTCCCTGTCTTACGCAAAAGAAAATTAGTCAGAGCCGAGCCTTGCAAAAGTTGTTTTGTACTTCCTGTACGATAATGATATTCTCCTTTGTAGTTTACAGGATAAGGATTTTCTTCAACGGAGATTTTTATGACATCAAAACCGTTTTCATTAAGTAAGTCTACATCGACAATCAATCCGAGTGCGTCGCGAACTTTATTGGGAATATCTTGCATGAGTTTTTTAGGATCAGCTACGCCGCAAGCGGAACCATCATCGCGCTTACCTATATAAAGCGTTCCGCCCTGTGCATTGGCAAAACCGCAAATCCATTTGAGATATTCATCACGCCATGATTCTTTATATTCGATTAACTGGGATTCAGGCATTGTACTTCTCCATCATTATCTTCTAAATTATAGCGCATAAAGAAAATATTATTAAGATGAAGGTTCCGATGTCTTTTGTCTTTCGGTTTTTTGCCGATAGTGTAACTATGAATATCATCACGTATCATGCGTCCGATATGGATACGGTGCAAAACGATCCTATGCTGTTTGCCGTTCAGGTAAAGCATAGAAACGCATATACAGGCGGGCAGGCTCGGCAAGCGGCGGTAGCCGCCGATATGCGCTTTTTTTCCGATTTTCAGAGTACAAATATACCGTATGTAAAGAAACGGGCAGCTTTTAATCATACTATTTCGTTGGTGCGTTTGAACCCTTTGCCTTTTTTGCTGATTTTCAGTATCTTGTATGCGATTTTGGCTGTTCCGCTCTTACGCAACGGGGCAGGGGCTTATTCCATACGGAAAATGAGCTTTAGTGAGGAGCCTTCATTCGGACGTGCGCTGCATTCATATATTTTTCCCGAACAGGAAAGCTTTACCGATCAAGAAACGGTGCTTGCTTCGGACGGTTATGTTTCGACGGTTACGTTTAAAGATTATACGGTAAAAAAGGGCGATACCGTAAGCGGTATTGCTTCCCGTGCAGGGTTGCGGAATTTCGGGACGCTGTTGTCGGTAAACAACATCGATAATGCTCGTCGGATCAGTGCGGGACAAGTGCTGCAAGTGCCTTCTAGCGATGGCCTTTTGTACACGGTGAAAAAGAACGAAACGCTTGCGGGGATTGCAGCTGCTCATAAAGTTACTGTTACTGCACTGCTTGATGCGAACGATTTAACGCAGGAAACCTTGTCCGTCGGGCAAAAGCTTTTTATACCCGGTGCAGTGCTTTCTTCGTTTGAGCTGCGAAAAGCGCTCGGCGAACTGTTTATTTATCCGATACGCGGCAGGCTTACTTCACCGTTCGGATATAGAAGCGATCCTTTTACCGGAGCGAGGAGTTTCCATTCGGGTATCGATCTTGCAGCGCCTACCGGCACCTCGGTTAAGGCTACGCTGGACGGCAAAATTGCGGAGACGGGGTTTAACCGTATTTTTGGAAATTATATCATTATTACCCATGATAGGGGGTATCAGTCGCTCTACGGGCATTTATCAGCCGTCTATGTAAAACGGGGGCAATATGTTACGCAGGGCACTGTTGTCGGTGCCGTCGGTAATACGGGGTATTCCACCGGCCCGCATCTTCATTTGTCTATTTATAAGAATGGAAACTTAATCAATCCGTTTTCCGTTTTAAAGTAGAAATAGGCAAAAAAACCGGAAGAGAATCTCTAAAAAACTGAGGTTTTGAAGGGTTGTTAATAATACGCTGAACACCGCTAAAAGTTCGATTTGCTTTTAGCGGTGTCTTGTTGAGGAGGATTTTGTGAAACGAGTCGTATTCACTTTATGCGCATTGATGGGCGCATATACATTTTTGTTTGCTTATAACCCGCCCGCTGGAGGAGAGTCTGCCAATACATTCTTTTCCCCCGACTTATTAGGCGGTCAGGTAAGCGCTACCGGGGGACCGTTCGGAGATGGAAATCCTCCCGAATTGGCAACGAACCCCGCGCTTTCGGCCTATGTGCAAAGGATTACCTTTGATCTTTCCTATGCCGCCGTTATCGGTTTTAATAAAAATACCGCAGGCGATTTAGGAGTAAGGGGGCATCTGGCGAACATCGACTTCTTATACCCTGCCCGATGGGGTGTGATTGCTGCCGATGTTCATTTGTTTAATTCGTCGTTTGCTTCACTTCCATGGGGTACTGCCGGTTCGATGCGGCTTTCGTATTCAAAAGATTTAACCGATGATTTGGCGCTCGGTATCGGTTTATACGGTATTTTCGGTACCGGCTGGGGACTCGGAGCCGATCTCGGCGTGTTGTACCGGCTCGGCGATCTCGGATTTGCGAAAGATTCAAAGATCGGTGCTTCAATTACCGGAATGGGTAAACCCTATAATGCCGGTAAGGGCGGTATAAAAGGTTTGAATAAAACGAGCGGTTTCCCCGGTATGTTTACGCCGAGGGCAGGGTTTGCCACCACTTTTGTATCGGTAAAGAACTTTAAGCTTGGTATGGCTTTTGATTTGTCCTTCCCGACCTTTCAAAACATTGTTTTTGATACCGGCCTTCACATGAAGTTTGCCGACATGGTTACCTTTAAAACAGGGTGGAATTTCAATCTTGTGGAAACACTGAATCACCGGCAAACTTATATACCCTCATTCGGGCTTGCCGTTTCAATTAAGCTGAATGCAAAAGATAAAAGCGAATCGAATGCGTGGGAACAGAGCGATATTACGCCGCAGTTTGCCGTCAAACCTTTCTATAATAATATCTGGGCAATCGGTGCGGGAGTAAATGTACAGGTCGGTAAGGCCGATACGGCAGCTCCGGCTATCAATATCGATTATCCCGAAACAAAATATATCTCTCCCAATAGCGACGGGGTGCAGGACGTACTCGAGTTCCCGCTGTCGATTACCGATCAGCGCTATGTAATGGCATGGGAGTGTACTTTTGAAAACGAAAAAGGTGAAGTTGTCCGTACGATTGCGAATAAAGAAGCTCGTCCGCAGCTGAGTAGAAAGTCTTTTTGGAAACTTCTGACAAAGCCGAAGTCCGGCGTTGAGGTGCCGGAAACTTTGCGGTGGGACGGTATGCTTGATTCCGGATCGGTGGCACCCGACGGAACTTATTATTTTACACTTACGGCTTCCGATGATAATAACAACACGGCAAAAACGGAACGTTATGCCGTAGTGGTTGATAATACGCCGCCAGTTATTACCGTTACACCTCCTTCCGGTCAAAATGCGTTGATTTTCAGCCCTGACGGAGATGGAAACAAGGATACGTTCCTTATCAAGCAGAGCGGCTCCGTTGAAGATAAGTGGACGGCTACCGTTACCGATTCGGCTAACAAGGTTGTGCGCACAGCCGACACCGTAAAGGCTGCTCCGGCCGACTTTGCATGGGACGGGAAGAACAATTCCGGTGAATTTATTCCCGACGGGATTTACACCTACAAAATTGCAGCTACCGACCGTGCAGGAAACAGCGCTTCGCAATCGGTGCCCAATATTATCGTAGACACTATTAAACCGTCGGTCGGTATTTCGATTAGCACCAATGCTTTTTCTCCGAACGGGGACGGCGTAAAAGATACCATTACCCTATCTCCGGCGATTCCGATTCAAACCGGTTTACAGGAATGGAAAATCGATATTCAAAACGCAAAGGGAACGATGGTGCACACAATAACCGCCGGCCGTATTGCGGCAATCACCTTTGACGGAAAAGACAAAAACGGTAAGGTTTTACCGGAAGGCGATTACAAAGCAGTGCTTTCCGCTCGTTATGTAAACGGATATGCGCCGAGCGAAACCTCGCCTGTTTTCACCCTCAATGTTACCGCGCCTAAAGCTACGGTAACGGCTTCGACTGCTATTTTCTCACCGGATGGAGACGGAAAGCTGGATACGGTTACCTTTACACAGCAAATGAGTGCCGGGGATACTTGGACAGCCGAAATTTATGCGCTTGACGGTGCAGGAAATATGAGCGGTAAGCCGGTACGCAGCTTCGCGATTACAAAAGATAATGCTGCAAGTTTTGCTTGGGACGGACGGAACAATTCCGGCGCCTTGCTCGCAGACGGAAAATACGCTTACCGCTTAGTAGGTGAAAACGATGCCGGCAATACCGGGTATTCCGAGCCTGTTTCGGTTGAGCTGAATACCGAAAAGGCCGATGTCATTTTATCTGCAAATATGTCGGCATTCTCGCCCAACAAAGACGGCGTACAGGATACCATCGTATTTACACCTAACATGAAATCGAGTACCGCGGTGGCATCTTACGCCTTTGGTATATACGATAAATCAGGGACTTCCGTAAAAACACTTTCAGGAAACGGTACTCCTCCCGCGTCAATCCCTTGGGACGGTATTGCGGACACGGGGGATGCAAAAGGACAACTTTGCCCGGACGGTACGTATTCTGCCGTGATCGATGTAACGCTTGCAAACGGACAGACGGCTAAATCAACCGTTTCTGGAATTACGCTTGATACGGAATATCCTGAGGTGGAAGTTTCGGCGCCTTATCTGGTGTTCTCGACGGATAGTACGGCAAAACGCCCGAATTTACCCGTAGCGCAAAAAGCTTCCGCAGAAAACCTGTGGACGGGCAGTATTACCGCTGCCGGTAATAGGGAAGTGCGGATCTTTACGTGGGAAGGACAAGCTGCCGATTTTGTGTGGGACGGAACCGATGCTTCGGGAAATAAAGTACCCGACGGAACTTACCGCTATACCATTTTCGCACAGGATCCTGCAGGAAACAGAACAATCAAGTCGCTTGACAATATCGTGATTGACTCGCGTGTTCCGAAGGCCTATATCACTGCGGAATTACCGGCATTCTCGCCCAACGGCGACGGAGTAAAAGATACGCAGAACTTGACCGTTCATACGACGATTAAAGACGGACTGGCTGCATGGTCGGTTGTTATAAAACCGGCAGATAACAAGACGGCGGCTCCGGTAAAAACGTGGTCGTCGGAAAAAGGCGGTATGCTTGCTTCTTCCATTCAATGGGATGGCAAAACCGACTCCGGCAGGGTTGTATCCGGTACCTTTATAGCGGAGCTTTCGTTGAGCTATACGAAGGGTGACGAGGTGTCCGTCAGTACCGCTCCTTTTGTCTCTTCGACAAAAGCGCCTGAGCTTGGCGTTAAGCTGTCGCCTAAGTATTTCAGCCCGGATAACGATGGTAACGAAGATGAACTCTTTATTAACCTGTCTGCAAAGTCGGATACGCAGCTTAAACTGTGGTCGTTTGAAATCCGCGAACCGGAAGATACCGGCAATAAATTGTTCTGGAGTACCGGCGGAAAGGATAAAATAACCGAGCAGATCATTTGGGACGGCCGTTCGTTAAAGGGCGAAACCGTACAATCGGCGACCGACTATCCGTATACCTTCACCGTAACGGATGAAGTCGGACTGACCTCCGTTGTAAAAGGTTATATCCCGATTGATGTTTTGGTTATCCGCGACGGTGATAAGTTGAAGATTGCGGTTCCTTCTATTATCTTTAGAAAGAATGCCGCAGACTTTGAAGGCCTTGAGCAAACGGTTGTCGATCGGAACGTTAAAGTATTAACCCGTATCGCGGAAATCTTGAATAAGTTCCCCGATTACAAGGTTCAGGTTGAAGGACATGCAAATAACGTGAGTGGAACGGAGCGTGAAGAAAGAGAAGATCTTATTCCGCTTTCGGGTGCACGCGCCGATGCTGTCCGCAGATTCCTAATCGAAAAAGGCGTATCCCGCAGCAGACTGTCGTCCGTCGGTATCGGCGGTACAAAGCCGATTGCACCGATTTCGGACAGAGACAACTGGTGGAAAAACCGCCGTGTCGAATTTGTCTTGATCAAATAAAATATGTTTGAATACCACCGGCTAAAATACGATGTACTTTAGCCGGCAGTTAAAAAATCCGCAGACGGCATGGCTGTTTGCGGATTTTTTTTACTCGGAGGAGTGGAATGGCACAAAAGATACCGAACCTTATCGGGCTTGCAGGACAGTCCTGCGCGGGGAAAAACATTGTTGCGGATTTTCTTGAAGAAAAAGGCTATGCCGTTATCGATGCCGATAAGGTTGCTCATGCGGTGTTGCAGGAGCAAAGCGGCGCAGTGATAGCACGGTTTTCTCCTTATGCCGACAGGCGAGGGTTGCAGTTGCAGGCGCAGGACGGTTCGTTGGACAGAAAGGCTTTAAGCGTTCTGCTTTTTTCGGAACCGGCGCTGCTGGCCGAACATGAATCTTTTATCCTTCCTAAAATTGAAGCACGTATCCGCAGCTTTATTGAAAACGCTTTGACCGAACAGCCTAACCGTCCGGTTGTACTCAATGCACCTACATTGCATAAAACTTCCCTGACACCGGAATGCACGTTTATTCTTTACGTTAAAGCGCCGTTTTTTCTCAGGCTTATCCGGGGCAAAAAACGGGACAACTTGTCTTTTTGCCGATTAATCGCCCGTTTTTTGCAGCAAAAAAATTTCTTTGCTCAATACCTTTTGCAAAATGCCGATATTGTAAGCGTAGTGAACGCTTGTTCCGTGCAATCTTTACGGAAAAAAATCGAGCGTGTGCTGCGCGAAAAGGGTTTTTGAGGACAGCTATGGAACAAAAGAAAATTTTATGGGTTATCCTTTCGGTAAGCTTATTCGTATTGATTATTTTCGGTATTGCACTGTTTTTATATTCACCGTCGCGGAATAGCGCAAGCGCACAAGCAGGCGGGGAGACTATTCCTTATGAAATGACCGGAAACGCCGCTAATGTGGATCCCGACTTATGGGCGCGAGACCCTGAGCGGGTTGCAGGGTTGGATAGAGATGCCCCCTCTGCCGCCGGAAACATTATCAACTTAAATAACGTAAATATCGTTTCAACTGATGGACAGAACAGCCGAGCGGCCGGCATCGATGTTTCCGATTTAACAGTACAGGCAGGAGATATAGAAGTTTCCGGATTGCCGAAAGAATTGGCGGAACAAATCGGCATCGAGACAGCTCCGGAGCAACCGGAAGAACAACCGCCCGCAAAGAAAGAAGAGGCAGCGGCACAACCGCAGGTAAATTCTGCAGTACAAGTTCCGCCGAAACCGGCAGCGGAAAAGAAGAAATCTACGAAAGCGAATGTTTCCGTCACCGTTAAACCGAAAGCGGAAACGTCGGCTAAGTCTGCAAAGACTGTCGCGCCGCAGGTTCGGACCCTTTATTGGGTACAGACCGCTTCGCTTGCCAATCGGATTAACGCCGAACGCGCACGGGATACGCTTGCTGCGCAGCACATGAAGGTTGAAATTTTTACTAAAGAAACATCGGCCGGATTAACGCACCGCGTAAGGGTTGGTCCCTTTACCAATAACACCGAAGCGACCTACTGGCTTAACAGCATTAAAAAAATCAAAGGTTTTGAACACAGCTATGTTACGGAAGAAAAGGTAAAAACGGATAATTAACCGCGCTCTATGCATTGATATAGGGAAAGGAGTCGGCTTTTTTAAGCCGGCTCCTTTTTTTTGCTCTTGTTTTTCGGCTGACAACGTGATAAACTCGAATAATATTGCTGCATACCGGTTACGGATCTGTGCGGTTTCGGCAGTACCGTATTTGTAAAAATCATATTTGTAAAATAAGGAGAAGTATTATGTCCTATAAACATAGCAAATATTTTATGTATATCAGCGTACTTAGTGCGTTGATCTTTACTGTTACGTGCAAGTTGCAGCCTTTTTCAAGCGTTAGAGTAAAAGCGAATCCTAAAGTTTATTTTCCATTGGGCTCAAAAAATATTGGTGAAGATGAAGTTTTCAAAAAATTTGAAAACTTCGTACCAAAAAACGCTCGGCTGTATCGGTATCAATCCGGCCAAGATGATAAACTCCATTATTTAATGCATTATCCGCTCAAAACTTTGGAGCTTGATATAAGCAAGTATTTTAATGGAGATCCTCTGGGAAACGGCGGATCGGGCAATAACGCCGCTTTTTCACACAATTTTAGCAAGACTATTTCCGTTCCCGACTTACGGCAAAGTAAAGATATTTCTATAGATGTGTCATCGATCAATCAGAAATTACTTACTAAGTTTAATACCGGTAATCCAATCTCTATTCCTATCCTGTTAAGTATACCGCAGAATACTCCACATAATCTTCCGGATACAAACGTTACCTTTCAAGGATTTAAGACGATTGCTTTTGAGAACGGTGCAAAACTCAAATTATTATCGAATCCTTCGACCGTACATTATACAATTACTCACGCAGAGATGCAAAGCAATGGACATTCCGTTCCGGGAACTATAGCCGGGCAGAATATTGAATTTTCATTAAACGGTATTACGATAAGCAATAAGCTGGTTTTTAAACTGACCGTAGAGATTACAAGCGGTTCTGGCGATATTTCTTTGGATACCCGGTTGGAGGGCGTAATAAAAAGAGCAACGGGGGTAACTTCTGCTGATGACATTGATGTTAATTTGCCGGCTCAATTTGTGTCGCTGACATTGCCTGCCGATTTTGAAAAGGCAACGATTGCCGAAGGTTCGATGAAGCTTTCCGCGCAAATGCCGGACGGGTGGGAAAACATTGTAATAAAAGAAAAAATGGAGGTAAAACAAAGCGGCTCGGACGGCTTCCTTATTAGCCCTTCGGATTACCGGCCGTTAGGAAGTAATATTTCTCTGGAAAATCAAAAATTGAATAAGCAGCAGCTTTCCTATACGCCTAAATTTAAAGTAAAGCTGAATAATGCAACATATACGAAACATGACCGCCTGCCTGTTACTCTAGCCCTTGATATTAAGAAGTTTAAAGAAATTACACTAAAAAATCCTTCCGATCTTACAGTTAATGGAAAACAGAATGTTCCGCCCGATATGAAAAACTGGGTTAAAAAGATAAAGTTTAAAACAGTATCTGCAAAAGTAAATCTTAACAATGGATTGCCGGCTGATAATCCGATAAAGATTAAACTTACTTCTACGTGTTTTCACATACCGGAACAAGAGCGGGAATTCCCTTCCGGGATATCGGAGTCTACTTATCAAAGCGAAAGTAATTTCGATTTAAATATTGAGAGTCTGGCCGAGTTTGATTTAAAAACACAGATGATTTTACCGAATGATAATGGTACTACCTTTACCTTGAAGAATATAGAGACAGGCAAAAATATAAATTTTTCAGGAACCGTTCGACTTGAGCCTGATTGGGAGGAAATTACTTTAAAACAAACGACTAATCAAGCCGGTTCCTTCCCTGAGACGAGTCCGCAGGATTTATCCGAGCTGACTTCGAAGTTAAAGATTGCCGGTATAAAACTGGAAGAAATACCGATGTATTTTTATGCAGGTTCCGATTTGGAACTGCCTGATAGTACGGCAGTAACCGTTCAATTAACGGCTAAGTATCATAAACCGGATAATTCGTTCGAAACAAAGACGTTGGTAAATAAAAACAACATCGTTACATTAAAAGCCTTGCCTGCAGGTATGTTCCCTTCGGATAATAAGAAGCCGTTTACGGGTAGTATGCCCGACCCAACGCTTGAGATAAAAGAAGGAGAGGCAGGCAGTCAAACTACTTGGACAAAGATTATGAACGAATACCCGAAGGATTTACAGCTTTCCTATAATCTTTCTATGAACGAAATTACGATTAACGGGACGAAGTATAAGGAGTATAAAGAAAAATATAAAAATAAGAATCCAAAGGTAAGTATCGATCTTGTTTTGGATGTGCCGGTAGGATTTAAAGTAGACTCGGAAACAATGCCTTCGTTGACGGAGCTTTCCGGTATAAATATGCCTAATACCGATTTGTTTGGTAGAAGCAGCTCGAATGATAATCCTTTCGGTATGAAACGGCTTTCAGATGAATTGCGGTTTAAGGTTGGTATTAACTTAAAAAACGGACTGACCGGTGCTTCCATCGTGCCGAAATTTGTATTGCGGTTTAAAGATGGGAGCGGTAACTTTATTACAAATACTGCCGGCAACCTCATTGAAAAAAACGTAACGGCTGCAAGAGAACAGGCTCTAACCCTTTCTTCTACAGAATTGGATGAGCTTCTTAAAAAACACCCCGTTAAACCGGAGGTGTTTTTAAAACTACCTTCAGGTACCTATTCATTGAAGCGTGATTTTGAACTGGGAGTATCACTCACAGCCTTAGTTGAAGAAAATGTTGATTATACGATAAAAGTGAAGTAAGTCTGCAGGCATTATCGGAGAAAAGATAAATGAAAAAAACGTATTTTATTATGATATGTATTGTGATGGTGAGTGCCTTTACGGCTTTCGGACAGTCTGTTGTGAGCGGTAGTATCGATGCTGACAATAACGGTAATCCCGAACCGCTTCCGGCTGTTTCGGCTTCCGAAACCGTTCCGGCCGATCCTGCCGCCCATACGGATACCGGCGCGGCCGAAGCCGAGGTGCCATCGGCTCCTGAGGCAAATGCTGAAAACGAACCTTCCGTTGCCCCTAAGACGGTTGTTATTCCGGAACAGAGCAACAAAACGCAAGAGCGGAAAGATGTAGTAGAGCCGGTTGAAAAAAACGAACCGACGCGGCGTACTAAACGTAAACAGCGCGCATTCTCCATGCATACGGGCTTTGTCGTCTCGGCGACCGCAGCCAATAATATGGTCTCTGTGCCGGATTTTTTGAAACCTCAGTTGGTTATTGATCTTAATAAACTTGCAAAAAACACGATGAAGTCGGGTATTCATGCAGGGGCTATTTTTGATTTTGATTATTTTTTTCGCTTTACCGTACTGGAAGACCATACGGTAAAGCTGTCCGTTACCGCTAATGGGGATGCATGGGGAAATTTACCTAAAACTTTGCTTGATATTGCAGCGAACGGCAATGCGGCAAATGCAAACGGCGAAACGATCAAAGATACGATCAATGCAAAAACCAATATTTTTGCGGATATAGGGGTAATGTATCAGCTTACCAAACCGCGCTACGGTTTTTCGGCACGGCTGGCTTACTTTGCACCGATCGCCTATATGGAAAATCCTAAGTGGCACTATAGCCTTTCTCCTCATACGACGGGCGGAGTTGTTGATGGGATTACGATGAAAGCCGGAGGAACAGCAAATATTTACGGCGCACTTTCCGATTATTTCGCAAATGGAAAACTCTCTATTACTGACATTTTAAAAAACGGCGGTCTTGATTTAAGCTTAACCGGAATGTATTCTCCGACAAATTGGGTTGCGATTACCGGCGGTGTCAACTACTTACCGCTTATGCCGGTAGTAACGAAAAAAGGGTTGCGCGCTTCTTTTAATTATGAAGGTTCCGTAAACAATTTTTTGGGCAGTATCGCAAGCGAGGATCCTTCTTTTTTGAAACAGACTATGAAAACGGAGTCTTCGGGTAGTCTGCCGGAAAAAAAGATTATGCGTCCGTTAAAAATTCAAATCGGTGCAGACTTTAGACCGTTCCGGAACAATTACATGATCTTGTCGCCTTTCCTTGCATTTCCGGTTCTTAATGCAAATCCGTATTATGTAGACGGCGGTTTAAAGCTTGAAAGCCGTTTTGCCAAGGTTCTCGGAGTATATTTGGATACCCGATGCATTGAGCGGATGTGGCGGTATGAACTGTGTTTCTTGATAGATTCGCGCTGGTTCTCCTTTCAGCTTGCCGCCTCGGTTGCATCACAGGACTTTAAGCGGACATTTACAACGCTGTCCGGACTCGGCGTAAAGCTCGGCCTTGGTATCGGTTTTTAAACCTTTACCTTGCAAAGACCGATTGAATTTTTTCTTGAAATATGTAAACTAATGCTCAAATTTATTCCGACGTGAGGGGGCGGGTATGATGTACTCCGGTTCTGCGAATTTGGCAATTCTGGCGTGTCCGGGCGGTGAGCACTTTGCCGATGCCGTAATTCAGCATTTAAGGCATATTTATATAGAAAAATTTAATAGAAAAATAGACAAGTTAATAAAACGGTATAATTTACAAAAAGAGCACCTTATCCGAGACATCAATTTTTATAACGATCTTATTTCTTCCGGTATGCATGAAAATAACGATATTGAAAAAATCCGTATTCCACGATTTAAAGTGAATGCCCGTTTTACCTATTTTACGAACGGTGAATTTAAAACGGAAATACTGGAATGCATCCGAGGAAAGAATGTCTTTATTTTTCAGGATGTAGAAAACCATTATCCGCTTTGGGTGAATGAAGGTAAAAATCAACATATTTTTTCAGTGAATGATCACCTTATGTCGATGATGGTAACTATCGACGCCGTTCGATATGCCGGAGCTGCGCACATTACGCTTGTGGTTCCCGTCTATCCATATAGCAGGCAGCATAAAAAGAAAGGGCGTGAAGGACTAACCGCCAGTATGCTGGGGCATTTCTATGAAACGCTCGGAGTCGACCAGATTATTACGCTGGATATCCATTCCCGCGAAATTGAAAATTCTTTCCACACTGCCCGTATCGAAAATCTCCATGCAAGTTATCAGATTATTCGGGAGCTTATAAAAATTGAAAACCTTGCAGATCCCAATGCAGAGCTTGTTATTGTTGCGCCGGATAGCGGTGCGGTAGACCGGAATAAATTCTATTCCAGCGGTCTAAAAAAACCGCTTGCGATGATTTACAAAGAGCGCGACTATTCCGTTGTTACTCAAAACGCAAAGCAGTCCAATATCGTCAATGTCAATTTATTAGGTGATGTTTCCGGCAAGACGGCATTCCTTGCCGATGATATGCTCGGTACCGGCGGGACGCTCTTAAAAGCGATGGAATTTCTTAAAAGCAAGGGTGCAAAAAAAGTTATTGCGGCTGTAAGTTTGCCGTTTTTTACCGGCGATGCAATCAAACTTTTTGATGAAGCATATCAAAAGGGACAGTTTTACCGCATCATCGGTACTAATGCGGTATACCATGAAGAATTGCTCAAGAAAGAGTGGTATATTTCTACCGATGTTTCGGGATTATTTGCCCAGACTATTTCGCGCCTGCATCATAATCAGTCGTTGAGCGGTTTGTTGGATAATAGAGATATTATCGAACGGATATTGCACACAGCGGATCCGAACGGGCAGCATAAGCCGGAGACGTATGGAAGCAAAACAAACAACGGATAATACTGTTGCCGGAATGTTGAAAAAATCGCTATTTCCTCATCAAGCGGCATGGATAAAACCTTTGATCATTTTTATTATGATGCTGTTGCTGCTTATTCCGCTTGCGTTTATCCGTTCGCTTGTCAACGATCGGGAACGGTATCAGCGGACTGCCGAAGCGTCCATCATGGAACCGGCGGGAGGTGAGCCTGTTATCGCGGGGCTGGTACTCGCCGTACCGTATGACGAAGTTGTCGAATATACGGATCCTTCCCAAAAGACTGTTCAAAAAAGGAAAAAATCCGATTATATTCTCACCGTACCGGAAACATATCAGCTGGTAACGCAGATTGATCCCTATCGTCTTTCGCGCGGTATATTTACCGTGCCTATTTTTAACGGCGATTTGGCGGTTAAAGCTACGTTTTCCGGCTTTCAATTCAGTCAATTCAATATTGCAGAAAAAGATATCCGTTATAAGGACGCGGTGCTCATCCTTGGAGTAAAAGACAAAAAGACCTTAACAGCCTACCCCGCGCTCTGCATAAACGGTACGCCGCTTATTGAAGCCCTAACGGAACCTGCGGGGGCTTCTCCGTTCCGCAATGCCGTTTACTATACGGTTCCGGAAAACATCGTGCGTTCCGGTTTTTCGATAGAAGGTTCGATTGCCGTGCAAGGCGGTAAAAGCTTTTGTATGGTGCCGCTTGCCGCGGATAACAGCTTTACGGTACAGTCGGCATGGACTGCGCCGAGTTTTTCGGGAGGCTGGCTGCCTAAGGGCCGCTCGCTCGATGCTTCGGGGTTTACCGCCGATTGGCGTATTTCCGGTTTAAGCACGGTGTTCCCCCGCAGCTGGAAGGCGCAGGACTTTGACGTATCAAAAGATACGGATATGTATGATGAATATGATGTGTATAGCCAAAAAGCGGCATCGAAGTCCCGAAAGTCGCCCGAAACGGTAAAAATCGGCTTTATCACTCCCATTAATCATTATTCGCAAGTAAAGCGGTGTATTACCTATGCGCTTCTTTTTTTGGCGGTACCGTTTTTAGCGATATTTTTATGCGAATTATGGAGCGCCGTGCGGATTCATCCTATTCAGTATTTCCTTATCGGAATTGCCGATGTGTTGTTTTATCTGCTGCTCCTGTCTTTTTCCGAGCATTTCGCGTTTAACTTGAGCTATTTGATTGCCACCGCCGGTGTGTGTACCGTTGTCGGGTTCTATACCGCTGCCATTTTTAAGCAAATCCGTTGGGGCGTTTTGTTGACGGCGGTGCAAGCGGTATCCTATCTGTTGCTGTTCGGTATTTTGCAATCGGAAGATTATGCGCTGCTTATCGGCAGTATCGGTATCTTCTGCGTCGTCGCGCTGCTGATGTTCCTAACGCGGCGGGTTGACTGGTACGGCACTCGCTTTACTTCCGTGCATACTCATACGGAAGAAACCGGCAGGGAAACGTCCCCAAAAGGGATTACCGGCGGCTTTTCGTCCGGCGATATCGGATAATCGAATAGATTCATGCATCACGGTGTTTTCTGTGCGGATATCGGTACGTCGTCGTTAAAGGCGGCGTTTGTTACCGAGGAGGGAACGGTACTCAAGTTTACACGCTTGCCGTTCCCGCATCCCGTACGAGCGGCAGATTGGGTTCAAGCCTTTTTTTCCGCATGGCGCAGTTTACCGGCTGATTGTGCGGTTGAAGCAATTTGTATTTCGGGTAACGGCCCTTCGCTCGTCGTCGTGCCTAAAACGCACCGAACGCCGGAAGCAAGCACAACCGCCGCTGCAGGTTCTCCGTCCGCGGGTTTTTCGTCCGCCGGCGGTATGAACCGTGTTGACCTTATTAACGGTATTCTCGAAGCGGCAAAACACGATAGGCTGTTTTTGTGGAATGAACCGGCGCCGCAGGGATTTGCCGTTTCGGCTATACCGGCAAGCGCTTCGCTTTTTTTGCCGCGGATAGCGGCTTTCCATGCAAAATATCCCGATATATTCGATAATGCCGCGCGGCTTTTTTCCGGGCCGGAATATCTCTCCTATCTTTTAACCGGCGCTGCCGTGACGAGCCTGCCCGATCCGCGCTACGAAGCGGCGTATTGGAGCAAGGAAGATCTTGCCCGCTTTGCGGAAGCCCTATTGCATATTGATGCTGAAAAATTGACCGGCTTACTGCCGCCGTTTGTAACTGCCGGCACGGTGATCGGCAGTTTTTGCGGGATTCCCGTTATTGCCGGCGTCCCCGATTTTATCGCGGCGCTTATCGGCACGGGTACGCTGACGGCGGGTACCGCCTGCGACCGCGCCGGTTCAAGCGAGGGCATTAATGTCTGCATTCTGCAGCCCTGCCGCGCCGAAAAAACGCTGCTGTTGCCGGCGGTTATTTCCGATTTATGGAATCTTTCGTCCGTTATTCCGTCTTCCGGAGCTGCGTTTTCCGCATTTTTGGTTTCTCACGGGTTTTTAGGCAACGATTATATCGCCGCGATGGAGCGGATTGCCGAAGAACCTTTTGTTGCATCGGGAGCATACCCCGAAACCTTTGCAGGGCAGGGGCGTGCGTTTGTAGAGGAGCTTGCCTTCCGTATCCGGCGCGGCTGCGATGCGCTGGAACAAGCTTCCGGATTTCGCCCCGTGTATACGCTGTCCGGCGGGCAGGCACACAATGCGCTTTGGTGTCAAATGAAAGCCGATATGACCGGCAGAACCTTTGCGCTTCCCTATTTTGCCGACGGAGAGCTGATCGGCGATGCGACCTTGGCTCTCTACGGACTCGGCAACGATAAAGGCAGGGGGGAAAGCCTCGTTTCGATTGCCCGGCGGCTTATCCGCATCAAGCGGTACTATGAACCGGATACTGCGGGTGCGCGCCGGTATACGGAAAAATTCTTATCGCATTCCGAAACGGCATAACACAGGATTTGCCGTTAATCCTGCTGTTTTAAAATTCCCTTGTTGTAGGCACTAATCAGCATTTCCAAGCTGTCGATTTTTTCCTTCATATCTACTCCGGTGTCGGTGTCGGCGACCCGCTTTCGTTCAACCAAGGTTTCAATCACTTCTTTGGTAGATTCAATGTCGAAGCCCTCGCGTAAAACCTTGTCCACGGACTCAAACGGATGATGGCTGATGAGCGTCATTCCGTAGGAGTTGTAGGTAAGCGTATAGCCCGCAATACCGGTGGTCTTTTGGTACGCCTTGGAAAATCCTCCGTCGATAACCAAAAGCTTGCCGCCCGCTTTAATCGGGCTTTCACCCTTTGCAACCTTGACCGGTGTGTGTCCGTTGACGATGTGCGCGTTGCCGCTTAATCCGAATTCTTTCAGTATCCGTGCGGCAAGCGTGCCGTCATCCTGCTCCATCAGCTTATAATACGGCGAGGACGGTTCCTTGTGCGTTTCCTTATCATCGATAAAATAACGCTCAAAAGTGGTCATCTTCGTTTTGCCGAAGAGAGTCGAATCTTGGTTGCACCAGAGAAACCACAAAAAGTCCGCATTCTGTCCGGAAAAATACGCTTCCCGTGCCATCTGGTCGTATTTATCCATCAGGCTTTTGCCGTAATATACGGCGCCGTCTATCTCTTTTTGCTTAAAGCTGCCGTCCTCGTTCAGCAAAAGACACGCATGGAAAAGCAAGTTGTCGTTATAGCGCCGGTACATACTTCCCTTTGCATATAAAAACCGCACGTGCTGCTTGAGTTTTTCGCTCGTAGCAAACGTGTTGGTGAGCGTGTCGATAAGATGCTGTTCTTCGTCGGTAAGCGCCGTTTGATGTGCGGGATCGATAGTCGGGAACGAGGTATCGTTGAGAGAATAAGTCTTTCCTTCAATGTCGACGGTGCCTGCAGCAGGGTTGAGCGTCCGCAATAGCCGCCGGTGTTCCATATTATACGCAGGATTTTGTTCAATAATGTTCTCTTCAACTTTGAATTGAATGATGCTGATTGCCTTATGCATTTTCGCCAGCAATTCCGCATCGACATCGAAAGGTTTTTTATCGTTTACTTTGGGCATGAACCGCGTACACGGGTCGTCTTTATAGACGTGCTGAGCAAAGCTCACCAGCGGCAAAAGGCTGATCCCGTATCCGTCTTCGATGGCATCGATGTTGGAATAGCGGAGCGCAATCCGTATTGCCGTTGCAACACAAGCCTTGCTCCCTGCCGCAGCCCCCATCCAGAGAATGTCATGGTTTCCCCACTGGATATCAAGGCTGTTTTGCGCCATCAGCGTATCCATCACCTTGTGCGGGGACGGGCCTCTGTCGAATATATCGCCGATAATATGCAGATGATCGATGGTGCATTTTTTTATCACTTCGGAAAGTTCGATGATGAACAAATCCGCCCGTCCGTATTCCACAAGGCTTTTAATAATTTCGCTGTAATAATCTTTCTTGTTAAAGCGGTGCTCATCTTCCTGCAGCAATTCTTCCATTATGTAGGCAAAACTCTTCGGCAGCAGCTTCCGCACCTTTGACCGCGTATATTTTGATGCAGTTGCCCGCGCCACCCGTACCAGCCGGTAAATGGTCAGCTCGTACCAGTTTGTAATATTGGCCTTTTTTTCCGCTTTGATCAGTTCGAGTTTTTCCTTAGGATAGTAGATAAGCGTTGTCAGTTCTTCCAAATCCTCGGTGCTGACCGTTGAGCTGAGTTCTTCGGAGACTTTCCGCCGGATAGCGCCCGAAGCATTCTGCATCACATGGTTAAACGCTTCCGCTTCTCCGTGTATATCGGTTAAAAAATGCTCGGTTCCCTTCGGTAGATTCAAAATGGCTTTAAGGTTGACCACTTCTTCAACGGCGGCCGTAACATTGGGAAACGAGCGGGATAGTAAATCCAAATACTTTATGTTCTGCTGTAAGGTCTCTGCCGATACGTTTTTCATATAGGTTTCCTTTATTATAGAACTTTATAAGGAGTCTTTAAAAAGCGATCCGTTTAAAGGCTTCTCTATACGGTAATACTCATACGGCCTTTTGTCAAATGGAATAAGCATAAGTCAATCGCTTAAAATATCTCCGATACGGTTTTGCGTTTAGAATTGAGCGTGCACCTTGACTTTTTGCCGCTGTTCGGCTACTATCATCTATCTTTATAAAAAGGAGTGTGTTCACGTGCCCTGCGGAAAGAAACGGAAGCGACAGAAAATAGCAACGCATAAACGAAAGAAGAAGCTTCGAAAGAATAGACATAAGAACAAGTAATCTCTAAAACTATTGTTGGACGTTTTAGAGATTTTCAATAATCTTATACCTTTCTTTATCATATCGGTGTATGTTGTATGTATAAAGAATGCGGTACTTATTGATTGTTTATAAGATTGTTATAAGCGTATTGTTCTATCGCTTTTATCGACGGTGAGAAAGGGCTTTGTTGAGTATCTTCACAGCCCTTTTTTTATATATCCGGCAGTTCACTGAACATATACATGAATAAAAACGTACTCTTATCAATACGGGAGCCGAAAGACCTGCAATCTCTCTCGAGGGCGGAGCTTCGTATATTAGCGCATGAGATGCGCAGTATTATTTTGGAAACGGTAGGTGCAAACGGGGGGCATCTCGCCAGTAATCTCGGTGTTATCGAGCTAACCATTGCACTGCATCGGGTGTTTTCGAGTCCCAAAGATGCGATTATCTGGGATGTGGGGCATCAATCTTATCCCCATAAACTTTTGACCGGAAGGTATCATAATTTCTCAACACTCCGTTTAAAGGACGGGCTTGCAGGCTTTCCCAAACGAGAAGAAAGCCCTCACGATGCATTCAATACGGGACATGCTTCCACCTCAATTTCGGCCGCTGAAGGAATTCTTGCAGGGCGGCAGCTGCAACGCCAAGACGGAAAGGTTATTGCCGTCATCGGAGACGGAGCCTTGAGCGGCGGTATGGCTTTTGAAGCCCTTTTAAACGTTACCCCGCAAACAAAAAATCTTGTAGTTATCCTCAACGATAATAAAATGTCCATCTCTCCCAATATACGTGCAATTTCGGAGTACCTCAGCCGATTAACCGTGCGGAAGGGATACCAGCAGTTTAAGTATATTTTTGATACCGCGGTCGGTAAAATTCCGTTTTTAGGCAGGAGAATCAATTTTTTGATTCACCGTTTAAAGCGCGGCGCTAAGGGGATTCTTTACAGAAATAACCTTTTTACCGATATCGGTTTCGAATACGTCGGCCCCCTGAACGGTCATAACGAAAAAGAACTTGAAAAGGTGTTCCGAAATGTCAGAAATATTGATGCACCGGTGCTTATTCATGTTGAAACGAAGAAAGGAAAGGGCTACCCGCTTGCAGAAGATAATCCTGCAGCTTTTCACGGTATCGGCCCATTCAATATTGCCGACGGAAAGATTGAGAAAGCGCATACCAACTCTTTTACCGAAGCGTTTTCTCATATTATCATCGATGAAGCGGCAAATCGGAACGATATTGCCGCAATCACCGCTGCAATGGCACAGGGTACGGGACTTCAACGGTTCCAGCAGCAATTTCCCGATCGTTTTTTTGATGTCGGTATTGCCGAACAGCATGCAGTAACCTTTGCGGCCGGGCTTGCTGCTGCCGGTTTACGGCCTATCGCAGCTATCTACAGTACGTTTTTGCAGCGTGCAATTGACCAAATTATTCATGACGTAGCGCTGCAAAAACTATCGGTTATCTTTGCGATAGACCGTGCGGGAGCGGTTCCTTATGACGGCGAAACACATCAGGGATTTTATGATATCTGCTTTTTGCGCAGTATTCCGAATATGACGGTGCTCGCTCCCGCTTCGGCAGCGGAAATGCGGGCGATGTTCCAATGGGCATTGCAGCTCAATGCACCGGTTGCAATACGGTACCCTAAGAATACATGCGCGTCCGAATGTCCCGCATTTTCGCTGCCGTTGGAAACCGGCCGCGGCGTGTTTACCGTAACCGCAGAACACAGCGATGTATTGCTGGTATGTACCGGCGGTATGTACCCCGAAACGGCTAAAGCATTGGAGTTGCTTGGACAAAAAGGAATCTCCGCCGATATATACAATCTCCGCTTTTTAAAACCTATCGACGAAGCTTTTTTCTTGGAAAAAACACGGAAATATCATTCCATTCTTTTTATCGAAGACGGCGCTTATATCGGCGGAGTAGGGCATTATCTGGAAGGACTGGTTCAAAAACAACTTTTAGGTATAAAGACAGCTGTATGCGCCTTTCCCGACACAACCTTTATGCAGGGATCCCGTCAAGATATCCTTGGATCAGTCGGCTTAACGGGCGAACAGCTTGCTGAAACGGCAGCGGGTCTCTGCCGGTAAGCTCTAGCGGTAGTGTGCCCCTAAAGCGGTACTTGCATTCATAACCCATCTATTGTATAGTAGTGGAGATTTAAAAATCATTTCCATGCTGCTGCGTCTAAACCTATAAACTGATGACGGTGCAGCCTAGTCATTTATACAAGTCACGGGGCGATTTGGAAACGCCGCCCTTCCCACATTATTAAAAAAAGAACACAAGGGTATATAACTTCGACCGCTGAAACAGCGCAGTTGAAAAACAAGGAAGTATTGTGCCGATGAGGCAACGGAAGGGGAGAATATGGATAGCCAAAACCGGACAGAGCCGGTACATCCCAATGTCGACTTGTGTATTCCCGAAAAAGTAGGGAGCGTGAGCCATACGGAAGACGAACGTTTCCTCCGCGAATACAAACAATTCAAGCGAAAAGGGCGGATTGCCTTTATTGCGGTGATTGCGTTGTTAACTTTGGCGTTCATTGTCTCGTTTTGTATCGGACGGTACTCGATTAGTCCTGCGCGGGTGTTACAAAGTATCGGGAACGGGATCAAACACGGCGCCGGTGAATTTTCCAAATGGGGAACGGCGGAGGATACGGTTGTTTGGCTGGTGCGGATGCCGCGTATCTGTGCGGCTATTCTGGTGGGGGCTGCTCTGGCGGAGAGATTCCGCTCGGTGTACTGACATCGCTTTTGGGGGCGCCGTTCTTCATCTTTATTCTCTATAAAAGAAGAGGAGCTACATAATGGAATTGACGCTCAAGCATGTTACCTGCGGTTACGGGACAACGCCGATTCTGAAAGACGTATCGCTGACCCTCCGGCAAGGAGAAATTGTGTGTATTCTCGGGCCGAACGGAATTGGAAAAACGACGATTTTTCGTTCGGTTTTGGGATTTTTAAAATTGCTGGAGGGAGAAGTGTTGCTGGACGGGGTTCCTAGAGACCGGATACGCGCAAGAGATTTTGCCAAATGCGTAGGCTATGTTCCGCAAAGCCATGAGCCGCCCTTTCCTTACTCCGTGCCGGATGTTGTGGTTATGGGGCGCGCTGCGCATCTGCGTCCATTCGAGGCTCCGGGACTCGAAGAATACCGCATCGTCGATCAGGTTTTGAACATATTGGAGATTTCTTACCTGCGGGAAAAAACGTATACCCAGATTTCCGGCGGTGAGCGGCAAATGGTTCTCATTGCCCGTGCGTTGGCGCAAAACTCCAGTTTATTAGTTATGGATGAGCCTACTGCCACGCGCAAAGCTGCTGTATCCTGGGCTGTTTGAAGATTTTGACATTGCGCAGGAACT
>ERZ772960.400-NODE-400-length-39948-cov-4.785000_pt1 | contig 39948 bp, 33 predicted proteins | sample MGYA00580678_ERZ772960 | MGnify/ENA primary metagenome ERZ772960 (study PRJEB29015, sample SAMEA2737930) | human oral metagenome | biome: human oral; feature: human-associated habitat; material: dental | place: China | collected 2059 ... | reverse complement strand
ATTTTGTAGACTATTGTTTTGAGACTGCAAAAAACGTTACCTATGCTCAAGAAGCAATTTTTGTAGATGTGCCAGCGAATTCTCCTAAGAAAAGAGAAGAAGACATTGCCACTTCTATGGATAAACTTACTCAGGAGCGTCAGGCGCTCATGGCTCTCACCAAACATCTTGGCTTTGCAAACTCTAAAAAAGTTCAAAAGTTGATTAGTCGTTATCTAATCAGCAAACTTCTCAAGAGCATGTATCCCGCTTTTAATGAAGAGTCTCAGCTTAGCCACGAAGAAAAAGAAAATTTCATCGTTAAGATTCTTTCTAATTCTGTGGCTCACCTTATTATTACTGAAGCAAATTCTCCACGTTTAGTTGCTCGCGCATTGCTTGGTGCAATTTTGTCTACTACAGCTCAGGCACGCTATGCTTATACACAAAGAGCTGTATGGTATGCACGTTTTATGCGCATACCACTTATGTAAGAAATATCGGAAATAGAACGTTTGATTTTAGGTTAGCTCTTAGTGGCTGCTTTTAGAGCTTAACTTTCGCGTCTGTCCGTAAGCGATTTAAACGTTTGTACTATGCCATCATTTTTGAGCCGGAAGAACCCTTCTTTGGCTAGATAAGCATAGCGAGCAAATTTGTCTTCTTTTGGCAAAGCAATACCTCGTACCTGCGCAAAGAAAGCTTTTCCAGAACCCGGGATTGCTGGGTTTTCAAAAACACGCTTTGCGTCCATACGTTCAAAGCTCTTGGCGAGAAGATCATGTACCTCTGAGTCAATCTCATCTGCAGTATCATGTTTTTCTCGCCAGGTAAGTGCATCTTTTGTAAGCAGTGTGTAATTGATACCACGCAGCGTGAGTGCGTTGAGCACTACGTTTGAGGTGATGTTGCGTGTGTCCACAACGTCCATCATGTCGTTCCAGCGCTCAAGTGGGATTTTGGGCTGACGCTGCGCAAAAGCGACAGCTTCTGCATAGCCATTCTCGCGATAGTTGTAGAGCGCAGAGTCTGTATATACCAGACGAGCACCACAGCAATGTGACGCAATGAGGAAGGGGTTGTCCACCCAGCCTGCACCAGGAACTTCTTTGAAGTTGATGTTGTTCTGGGTCAAGAATTCCTTGCGATAGAGTGCTGTCCAAATGGCAGGATGGTGTAATAGAAGCTGTGACATCTGATCAATAGAACAAGGTTGATACGTAGGTTTGACGCGACCTTTATAAGCGCAGGTAATCCTGTATTCGGCAGAACCAGCAGCATTCTTTATCTGTGTCTTTGCTCCTGCTCGACCATTTTTCTGATTGCCAAACACGCGCCAATACGCAGAACGTGCAATATCTACCTGGTCTTCTCCGCCGTTTGCTTGGATAAGATCAACAAGTTCTTGAACCATAGTTGGCTCAAGGTAATCGTCAGGCTCAACAATTCCCACCCATGAGCCATGAGCTGCGGCAATACCACGATTACATGTTTTTCCGTAGCCTTCGTTTTCTTTGTCTATGATGACAAGGCGTCTATCACGGGCAGCATATGCTTCCAAAAGAGCTAAAGACGAGTCAGTTGAGCCATCGTTTAAGCAGATAATCTCCAGGTTGGTGTAGCTCTGCGATTGAATGCTTGTCAGACACTGCTCCAGATAGTCCGCAACGTTATATATAGGCACAACAAGAGAAACCAAGGGTTGGTGGTTTTGCGTGTGACTCATCTAAACTCCTTTTGATTGCTGCTCTATACTATAGAGGCACTAACCCACTCACGAAGTCACATTTTGGGGAAATATGAAGCGCACCGCTCTTGTTATAGTCACCTTCAAACGCCAGGAACTGCTCTCTAACCTGCTTAATTCCATTCTGCAGCTTACGCAGGCACCATGGCGCATCATTGTTGTGGATAACGAGAACTCCTCTGAAACAGCCTCGCTTGTGTCTGTCTTTTCCGAGAAGGTCAAAACCTTGTGGGGAGAAACCACTACAGATCCCGATGTTCACGGAGGCACTAATCGCGTGTGCTACGTGCCTATGGAGCAAAATACCGGCGGTTCCGGTGGTTTCTCTGAGGGTGTGCGCGTAGGCTATGAGCTGGGCGCTGAGTGGTTCTGGGTTATGGACGATGACGTTGCTGTGCTGCCTGACGGTCTTGATAAGCTTGACGCATGGTCAGACAAGGCTGAGGTCATCCAGGGCCAGCGCTACGATTTTGATGGCGGTCCTTTCTTTTGGCAGTATCGTTTTAGTACCGCTTTGGGCATCTATAATCCGCTGGCAAAGGCCGGTTTTGATGGCGTTGCGTACCGTGAGTGCAATGTGATGTGCTTTGAGGGCGCCTGCTTTAAGCGCTCTGTAGTGCAGAAGATTGGCCTGCCTGATGCGCGTTTCTTTATCTACTGGGACGATGCTCTGTACGGCTATTTGTCCAGCAAGGTGACGCAGCCTATTTTGATCCCAGACTTTGTTCTCTCAAGATGTCGAGAAGTTCCTGGTCAGAGCATTGGTTCTGTGCGCCAGCTTAATTCAACTTCTGATATGACGCGCTATTACATCACACGTAACCGTGGCTATATTGCTCGTTACTTCCAGGTTCACGGTGATTACAATCCCGTGCTTTTTGGTGTTGGCACTGCGCTCACCTTTGCAAAAGAGATTATTCGACTCATCTTGGTAGATAGAGCGCACTTCTCGTCTGGTCTTTCTCGCCTTATTAAGGGTTGGAAGGATGCACGTCTTATCTATAAAGATGCAACTTGGCGTCCGCAACCTCCGCTTGAGTAAGACTCAGAGCCGACATTTTGTGTCGGCTTTTTGTTGTCTAAATGCTCAACAAAAGTGAGCACCGAAGGGCGAATTGTGGCGCATTTGTGAAAGGCGACGAATGCCTACATACAAAAAATCGAATTATTTTTTGACCATTAATAAATTTTGTAATTAGCGAAGTTTCTAGCTAATTTTCTACCTGCAGAGATATTGGTTGCCGTAACGTGTCAATACATAATTTTGTATTCGTGTGGAAATTTTACAATATATTGTTATAGTTCTCGAACCCAAACACTATAAGTTGTGGCATAGTAGTTCCCATCACACAAGCGGGCTCCCAACCACTTCGCTTAGGCAAAAGCTTAGGAACCGCAGTGATAATCCAATTAAACACGCATGAAAGCGTTGCTTTCACCAACGTTTGTTCAAGGAGTTTGCACATGAAGATTATCAAGCGCAATGGCTCAGAGGTCACCTTCGAGGTAGAGAAGATTGTTAACGCAATCGCTAAGGCTAACGCAGAGGTCCCTGAGGATCAGCGCCTGACTGAGCGTGAGATTCAGTTTGCTTCCCTCAACGTTACCGATGAGTGCGAGAAGGCTGGACACACCGTCACCGTCGAGGAGGTCCAGGACCTTGTCGAGGATCAGCTCATGGCTCTTGACCGCTTTGAGGTTGCTCGTAAGTACATCATTTACCGCTACATTCAGAACCAGAAGCGTCATAAGAACACCACCGATGACAAGATTCTATCTCTGATTGAGTGCAACAACGAGGAAGTCAAGCAGGAGAACTCCAACAAGAACCCTACCGTTGTTTCTGTTCAGCGTGACTACATGGCTGGTGAGGTTTCTAAGGACCTCGTTCAGCGCGAGCTCCTTCCAGAGGATATTGTTGCTGCTCACAACGAGGGCCTTATCCACTTCCACGATTCCGATTACTTTGCACAGCACATGCACAACTGTGACCTCATCAACCTTGATGACATGCTGCAGAACGGCACTGTTATCTCCGGTACTCTGATTGAGCGTCCACACAGCTTCTCTACGGCATGCAACATTGCAACTCAGATTATTGCTCAGGTAGCATCCTGCCAGTACGGCGGTCAGTCCATCTCCCTGGCACACCTTGCTCCTTTTGTTGATGTTTCTCGTAAGAAGATCCGCAAGACTGTTATGGAGGAGATGAACTCCGTCGGTGTTGAGCTCTCTGCTGAGCAGCTCAACGAGATGGTTGAGAAGCGCCTTCGTGACGAGGTTTCTCGTGGCGTTCAGACCATTCAGTACCAGGTTGTCACTTTGATGACCACCAACGGCCAGGCTCCTTTCATCACCGTCTTCATGTACCTTAACGAGGCAAAGAATGAGCAGGAGAAGCAGGACCTTGCACTCATCATTGAAGAGATGCTCCGTCAGCGTTACCAGGGCGTAAAGAACGAGGAGGGTGTCTGGATTACTCCTGCATTCCCTAAGCTCATCTACGTTCTTGAAGAGGACAACGTTTACGAGGATTCCAAGTACTACTACCTCACTCAGATGGCTGCAAAGTGCACCGCTCGCCGTCTTGTTCCTGACTACATCTCTGAGAAGAAGATGAAGGAGTACAAGCTTTCTAAGGGCGAGAAGGAAGGCGAGGGCGATACCTTCACTTGCATGGGCTGCCGTTCCTTCCTGACTCCAGACCGTTCTGGTAATGGTTTCAACAACGTTGCTCGCGCTAAGAACTATGAGCCAAACAAGCCTAAGTACTATGGCCGCTTCAACCAGGGTGTTGTAACTATCAACCTTCCTGACGTTGCTCTTTCTGCTGGTCGTGATATGGACAAGTTCTGGAAGATCTTTGATGAGCGTCTTGAGCTTTGCCACCGCGCACTTCGCGCTCGTCACGATCGCCTGAAGGGCACCCTGTCTGATGCTGCTCCTATCCTTTGGCAGTACGGCGCACTTGCTCGTCTGGACAAGGGTGAGGTTATCGATCCACTGCTTTACGGCGGATACTCCACCATCTCCCTTGGTTATGCAGGTCTGTATGAGTGCGTTAAGGCTATGACTGGTCACAGCCACACCGATAAAGAGGCAACTCCATTTGCTCTTCAGGTTATGCAGCACATGAACGATAAGTGCACCGAGTGGAAGGAAGCAGAGGATATCGATTATTCCCTCTACGGAACTCCTCTTGAGTCCACCACCTACAAGTTTGCTAAGGCACTTCAGCGTCGCTTTGGTGTTATTCCTGGCATCACTGATAAGGGCTACATCACCAACAGCTACCACGTTCACGTTGCAGAAGAGATTGATGCATTCCAGAAACTTCAGTTTGAGTCTGAGTTCCAGCGTCTTTCTCCAGGTGGAGCAATCTCTTACGTTGAGGTTCCTAACATGCAGGACAACATTGAGGCTGTCCTCAGTGTCATGCAGTTCATCTATGACCACATCATGTATGCAGAGCTCAATACCAAGTCTGACTTCTGCCAGGAGTGCGGTTATGACGGTGAGATTCAGATTGTTGAGGAGGACGGCAAGCTGGTTTGGGAGTGCCCACACTGCGGCAACCGTGACCAGACCAAGATGAACGTTGCTCGTCGTACCTGCGGCTACATTGGTACCCAGTTCTGGAACCAGGGACGTACCCAGGAGATTAAGGACCGCGTCCTTCACCTCTGAGTTTTATGTACTAGACAAACGAGCAGAAGAGCGCCTGAGCCCTTCTGCTCGTTTTTATTATCTCTATCAGGTAACATCCACAATATGCGGAAGTTACCCATCAAAGGTTATGTATGAACTATTCAAATATTAAGTTTTCAGACATTGCAAACGGTGTTGGCGTAAGAACAACTCTGTTTGTTTCAGGCTGTCGCCTGCGCTGTGAAGGCTGCTTTAATTACGAGGCATGGGACTTCAAGAGCGGAGGAGAATTTACTCCAGAAGTTGAGCAAGAGATTATTGATTCGCTTGCACCTGTCTATATCAACGGTCTTTCCATCCTTGGTGGAGAACCATTTGAGCCAGAAAACCAAGAAGGCCTTGTTGAGTTTGTCGAGAAGGTCAGAGCTACCTATCCACAAAAGAGTATCTGGATGTATTCAGGACACACCTGGGATCAGCTGACTGAGGGAAAGTGGCATACAGAGTACACCGATCGCATTCTGTCTTGTATAGACGTTTTGGTAGATGGTCCATGGATTCAGAGTCTCCACGACATTACCTTGCGTTTTAGAGGTTCTTCTAATCAACGTCTTATTGATGTCCCTAAAACACTCGCTTCAGGAGAGATTACGCTTTGGTCCGATGGACCTATGATGAGCTCTCGTGAGATGTAAGCAGTGTTTTCTATGTATAAAAAGCCCGCAGATGCGGGTTTTTTATTTAGGCATATTTTATGTAGAGAGCTCTTAGCTTTCTGAGGTGGTTTGAGGTTCTGCGGGTTTCTCGCCAAGTTCACTGATAAAGATTGCAACAAAGATAACAATGAAGCCAAGGAAAATTGTGGGAGTAATAATTTCTGCAAGGAAGATGACACCAAAAACTGCTGCAAAAATACTGTCCAGAGAGATAATCAGTGAAGCTTGAACAGGTGGAACAGATTTCTGTGATCGATTTTGGAGTACGCCAGTAAGGGCAGTTGCAATAAAAATGATGTATGCAAGTGCCATCCACGCAGTAGAAGGAATTTGAGAAAAGTTTGGCATAGTTTCAAAACAGAGAGCCCAACCTAGACAAGGAAGGGTGCTTACACCAAGCTGAATTATGGTAAGTGTAATGATATCGAGCTTGTGTGAAAGTTCTGCAGTAAGTACAAAAACAAATGCGAAAATAATTGCTGATATGAGAGCCATTTGTTCGCCAACACCAAAGGAAAATGAGAAGTCTGTTCCAAGTGAGATAAGACCAATTCCTGCAACACACATACAGGCAGCAATAATACTGGAGATATGGGGTTTCTTTTTTGCAATAAGCCAGTTGACGAACGGAATCATTGCGCAATAGATAGAGGCGATAAAGGCTGTTTTACCCGCTGTAGTGTAAGCAAGCGCTCCGTTTTGAAAAAGAAATCCAAAGCCATTTAGAATTCCTAAGAGAGCACCAAATGTAAGGTGTCTGATATCAAGATTCTCTTTAAGTCTTTTTCTAAAGATGATTCTGACTACGATAACAGAAAGTGTAAACCTCAAAGTCATCAACCAGGCGGTGGGGATGTAGTTGATTGCATCTTTGATAACGACAAACGATCCTCCCCAGATAAGCGCGCAAACAAGAAGAGCAAACTTCCATACCTGCGCAGAAGAGGTGTCTAATGTGAGTTTGGAAGAATTTCTAGTAGAAAGATCTGATGAAGTCACGTGCTATCCGTTTCCGTCGAAGATAAAAGTAACGTTGTAGGTAATGCTTTGAGAAAAAACAAACGCGTGCAAGTATACGTGATTTTGCATTTGAAACGCCGCACAAGCAGCATAAAAATGAGATAAGAAGTATACTCACTCTTACAAGGAAAAATAAATGTGTGCGATTGTTTTTATGCAAGAAGATATTTCAAGGAGACTTGTATGTCCAACTACGTTCTGACCTGTTGTTCTACGGCCGATGTAAGTGAGAAGTACCTTCAGTCACGTGATATAAAATACGTGTATTTCAACTACGAGCTTGACGGCGTTCAGTGCAAGGATGACTTTGGTCGCACTAATGCACCAGCTGATCTTTATAAAAAGATGCTCGCAGGGGCTGAGTGTCGTACTTCACAGGTATCAATTGGTGAGTACATGACCTTCTGGCGTCCTTTCCTTGAGGAGGGCAAAGACGTTCTTCATGTTTCGTTGAGTTCTGGCGTTTCTGGAACGTATGAGTCTGCTTGCCAGGCAAAGGTAGAAATTGAGCAGGAGTTTCCTGACAGAAAGATCGAGGTTGTCGACTCTCTTCAGGCGTCTTCTGGCTACGGTTTGCTGGTAGACGGTCTTGCCGATAAGCGCGATGAGGGTCTGTCTTTTGACGAGGCAGTTGCATGGGCCAAAGAGGCTCGTCACCGTGTGTATGGATGGTTCTTCTCAACAGATTTGACCTTCTTTGTTCGTGGTGGTCGCATTTCCAAGACAGCTGGCCTGCTTGGCGGCATGCTTAATATTTGTCCTGTTATGGATATCGAGGCCGACGGTTCTTTGGCTGTTAAAGAGAAGGCACGTGGCAAAAAGAAAGCAATTGCTCGCGTTGTTGAGATTATGACTCAAACTGCAGAGCAGGGCAGTGCTTACGCACGTAAAGTGTTTATCTCTAACTCTGAGTGCGCTTCTGATGCGCAGGCTGTCAAAGAGCTTATTCAAGAAAAGCTTCCACAGACCGGTGATATCAACATCTTTACCATTGGCGCAACTATTGGTGTTCATACTGGTCCTGGAACTGTTGCAACATTCTGGTGGGGAGAAGAACCTCGCGCTTAAGATGTTGTTCGAGTAGGTAAGAAAGGTTTTTAGTCATGGTTAATTTTGAGTACGTTGTACCTACTCAGGTGGTTTTTGGAAAAGATACTCAACTTCGTGTAGCAGAGCTTGTTTCTGCTCACGGAGGTACCAAGGTGCTTGTGCATTTTGGCGGCAATCACGTGGTAAAGAGTGGCTTGCTTGACCAGATCCACCAGCTTCTAAACAATGCTGGAATTGCTTTTGTTGACTGTGGTGGAGTTGTCCCTAACCCTCGATTAGAGCTTGCAGAAGAAGGTGTAGAACTGGGCAAACGCGAGGGTGTTGACTTTATTTTGGCCATCGGTGGCGGATCTGTCATGGATTCCGCTAAAGCTATTGCATATGGCTTAGCCAATGATGTCTCTCTTGAAGACCTCTATTTGCATAAGGTTAGTGTTTCAAAGGCAGCTCCTATTGGTGTCATTTCTACTATCGCAGGAACTGGCTCTGAAACCTCAGATTCTTCTGTCATGAACATCACGCTGGCTGATGGTCGTGTTCTTAAGCGTTCTTATCACCATCAGAGTGGCCGTCCTTGCTTTGCCATCATGAATCCAGAGCTCACTTATTCCGTGAGTGCTTATCAGACGGCATCAACAGGCGCCGATATCATGATGCACACCATGGAGCGCTATTTTACGCTCGAAAAGGACGTGGCGCTCACCGACGAGTTGGCCGAGGGGCTCTTACGCACCGTAAAAGAAGCTGTCTTGATTGCTGTCAAAGAACCAGAGAATTACGCTGCACGTGCAGATTTGCTCTGGGCGTCATCACTTTCTCACTGCGGACTTACTGGAACTGGTCGCGTAAGCGATTTTGCTTCTCATGCAATTGAGCATGAGCTTAGCGCAAAGTATGACGTAGCTCACGGTGCTGGTCTTACGGCTATTTGGTCAAGTTGGGCTCGCTACGTTATGAGCCAAGATCCAGAGCGCTTTGCGCAGTTTGCAGTTACTGTTTTTGGAGTTCAAAATAACTTCCACAACCCAACCGCTACAGGCCTTGCAGGAATTGAAGCTTGGAATCAATGGTGTCATGCAATTGGTATGCCAACCTCCCTTGCCGAGCTTGGAGTAGACCCTTCAGAAGAGGACATTCTCCAGATGGCAGAAGGTACTATTGATGCTCGCGGCGGAGATCATGCAGGCAACTTTATGCAGCTTAAAACAGCAGATGTTCAACAGATTTTAAGGATGGCCCTAAAGTAAAGTTTCTCAAGATAAATTTTGTTTCATTGCGGGTATTATTACTACATACGAAGTTACTGAGTTAAAAGCTCAAACATACGGAAGGAAGATTCATGAGCGGTTTTGTTAAGGCAGACAATGTTTTTGTAAACCAGAACGCAGCGAGCCGTAATGATGTCCTGCGTTTTATTGCCGATAAAGCACTGGAAGCTGGCGTAACTGATGATGCAGACGCTGTCTACAATGCTTTCCTAGCTCGTGAGGAAATGGGCGAGACTGGCATGACTGATGGTTTTGCAGTTCCTCACGCAAAAGATGCTGCTATCAAGGATGCAGCTATCTTTGTCTTCAAGAACAGCACCCCTCTTGAGTGGCCTTCTTTTGACGAGAAGCCCGTTGATGTTGCTATTGCACTGCTTGTTCCAGATGGAGAAGCTGGCACTACTCACATTAAGCTTCTTTCCAAGACTGCTGTTCTTCTGATGAGAGACGAGTTTAAGTCTCTGCTTCGTGGATCTAATGATCAGGAAGCTATTGCTCAGGCTATTAACGAGGGTATTAGCGAGGAGTAGGGTTTCTCGCCAGGTTACAGAGGTCTCGGCGGTTACTTTCTGTAACAGTTTAACTGGGTAAAATTTTGGACACTCAAGCACAAACTTGAGTGTCCATTTTTGTGTAAAAAGGCGTACACTTGTACTAGTTTTAGACGAGAAGGGAGTCAGATGTTTACACCATGTACTGACAAGCGTGTTGCTGTCTTTTTTGCTGATGGCTGTGAAGAGATTGAGGGACTGAGCGTTGTTGATGTCCTATATCGTGCAGGTATTCCTTGTGACAAAGTGTCTATCTCTGATTCCTTGAGCGTGACCTCTTCTCACCAGGTTACCTTTTTAACAGACAAGCTGCTCAGCCAGGTCTTGTTTGATGATTACAGCATGTTGGTGCTTCCTGGAGGTCTTCCTGGAACCACAAATCTTGAGGCTTGCGAGCAACTTATGCAGGCAGTTGATGTGTTTGCGGAAGATGGTCGTGCACTTGCTGCAATCTGTGCTGCTCCTTCAATTTACGCTAAGCGTGGATTGCTTTCGGGTAAGAAGGCTACGTCTAATCCAGGCTTCCAGCATTTTCTTTCAGAGAATGGCGCTAATCTTTCACAAGATGCGGTTTGTGTTGACGGCTCTTTTATTACTAGTCAGGGTGCAGGAACAGCTCTTAAGTTTGGCCTTGAGATTGTCCGTTATCTTGTAGGTAATGACGTGGCAGAAAAAGTCTCGCAAGGCATTGTGCTTATCTAAGCCATGGCACCCTCTCAAAAACAGTACCTGGTTATTGATCTAAAGAGTTTCTACGCATCAGTTGAATGTGTTGAGCGAGGCCTTGATTCCATGAAGGCCAAGCTTGTTGTGGCTGATCTTACCAGGACAGAAAAGACAATTTGTTTGGCGGTTTCACCGGCGCTTCGTGCGTTGGGTGTTCCTGGACGTTGTCGCGTTTTTGAGATTCCCAAAAACCTTACTTACGAGGTAGCACCTCCTCGTATGGCTTTGTATGTAGAGCGCTCTGCAGATGTCTATTCGGTGTACCTCAAATACATTGCCCCAGAAGACATCCACGTTTACTCCATTGACGAGGCATTTATTGATGTAACACCGTACTTATCGCTTTACGGATGCACAGCAAGAGAGCTAGGCGAGAAGATCCGTGCAGACGTAGCAAAAACCACGGGCATTCCTGCTACTTGTGGATTGGGTCCTAATTTATATTTGGCAAAGATAGCGCTTGATATTACTGCGAAGCACAGTCCAAATTTCTTTGGTGAACTTGATGAAGAGTCGTACAAGCTTAAACTTTGGAACCATAAACCTTTAACTGATTTTTGGCATATTGGTGCAGGTATTCAAAAGCGTCTTGCGGCAATGAGTATTCATACTATGGGGCAACTTGCAATGACTCCTACAGAGCTTCTGTATAAAGAATTTGGTGTTGATGCAGAAATTCTTATTGACCATGCATGGGGCATTGAGCCAACCACCATTGCAGATATTAAGGCCTACAAGTCTCAAAGTCATTCTGTTTCAACGGCACAGGTCTTTGATCACAACAGAGATACAGAGGGCGCGCGCCTTATCTTTAAAGAGATGGTTGAGGCGCTGTCCTTAGAACTTGTAACGCAAAAGCTCGTTTGCTCTTCTATTGGCATCTATATTGGCTACTCGGCAACAGAGAGCCAGATGGAAGAGTTGAGGCAGACGGGAGATTATAGGAGCTGGAGAAGACATATTCCTTCCAGCAGTGGTTCTAAGAAGCTTTCTTATCCTACTAACTCTAGAGATGAGCTTATGGCAGAGGTTTTGTCTTTCTTTGACGAGCGCGTAATACCTACAGAAAGTGTGCATCGCGTGGGTCTTACCTTCGGAAACACTCAAGAAGAAACGGGGTCAGGTATTCAGACTTCTCTTTTCCAGGACAACACCGTTTTAGAAAGAGAGCGCCAGCGTCAAGATACTATCAATGCCATAAAGAAGAAGTTTGGTAAGAATTCTTTGCTCAAAGCTATGGACTTGCTCCCCGAAGCAACGGCACGACAGAGAAACGCTCAGATTGGAGGACATCGTAGTGGAGAAGAAACCAATGAGGCCTAAACAGGGTTTCTCGCCAGCAGAAGCTAGCGCAAAAGAGGATGCGTTTGCAGCGCAGATGCACTACGGGCACCCCCGCATGTCGCGAGCAAACAGGGCAAAAATATTTATGCCTTTTGATGCACTGAAAGGTTTACGAGAAGCCTTGGCAGAAAGAGAACAAGAAGCTCAAGACAACATAAAAGACTTTCATGACTTACCGCACTGGTCATAGGTTTATACGATAAAATAGATAGGTCGTATAAAGAAATCGAGGAGGTTTCATGAACCCCAAAGCAAAAATTGCCATCCCAGCAATTGTGGCTCTCATTTTTATTGTCATTGATTTTGTTGCGCCAGTTCAGTATCTCAGCTATTTCCATACGGTATTTAACTTTGCAACTCGTCAGACAAACCCTATCTCTCTGATGCTTGCACGTATTACCTACATTATTTTCCTGTGCTACCTTTTTGCTGCAGTTTCAGGCCTTTTGAGGGGTTTCCGTCCTCGTCTTAGGTGGGGTCTTTCTATTCTCTCTGTAGTTGGTTTAACTTCCGCACTTACCGAGCTCTCTGTGATGATTTCTATCAGCCAAGCAGTAAACTTCACCACCCTTATTCTTAACATCATGATTGTTGCCTTCTTGTTCCTCACAGCTCTTCTTGCACTTCTTATTTGGGTTCGTGCTAAGAAAGAGTTTGACCAGCGTCAGGCTGATCTTGAGGAGGAAGAGGTTGTTGTTGCTCCAATGCCTCTTGCTACTGAGGGCGCAGAGGTTGCTCCTGTAGTTCCTGTAACTGCAGAGGTAACAGCAGCACCTGCTCCAGAAGTAACCGTCACAACCGTCGCACCTGAGGCTCCTGCAGCTCCAGAGGCTCCTGCAGCACCAGAAGCTCTACAGGAGTAACTTCTAACTTCTTACGCTTTCTCCTTGTTCAGGAGAATCATCTTTTCTCATAGGAGAATTGTATGTCTTTTGTTGAATTCAAAGAGGTAACAAAGACGTATACCATGGGCTCCGTTAAGGTACATGCTGTCCATGACATGAATTTTTCCATAGAAGAGGGAGAGCTTTGTGTAATAGTTGGCCCATCAGGAGCCGGCAAAACAACTGTCTTAAATATGCTCGGAGGTATGGATACCTGTACCTCCGGGTCTATTTATTTAGATGGAAAAGAAATTGGCGGGCTTTCAGAAAAAGAAAGAACGCTCTATCGTCGTCATGATATTGGCTTTGTTTTCCAGTTTTACAATCTAGTTCCTAATCTCACCGCAAAAGAAAACGTTGAGCTTGCGTCACAGATTTGTCTTGACCCCATGCAACCAGAAGATGCACTTTGTGCTGTTGGTCTTGAGCATCGTATGGATAACTTCCCAGCTCAACTCTCTGGTGGAGAGCAGCAACGCGTTTCTATTGCGCGTGCTCTGGCAAAAAATCCACGTCTTTTGCTTTGCGATGAGCCAACGGGTGCGCTGGATTATAAAACAGGAAAGCAAATTCTTAAGCTCCTGCAAGATATGTGTAAAGAGCAGCATAAGACCGTGGCTATTGTCACGCATAACTTTGCGTTTACTCAAATTGCCGATAGGGTTATCCACGTTAAAGAAGGCCAGGCTCAATCGGTAGAAATTAATAAGCACCCAGCTGACGCGCTTACTGTTGAGTGGTAGCTATGCCACGCGCTCTTTTTACCGAGATTATTCGGACTATCAAAGGGTCTCTTGCTAGATTTCTTGCAATTGTAGGAATCGTCGCTTTGGGCTGCGGTTTCTTTGCGGGACTCAAAATGGCTAGCCCAGATATGCAAGAAGCTGCACATACGTTTTACAAAAATCAACACCTCTACGATCTCCGTATTATCTCAACACTTGGGTTAAGCGAGAAAGACCTCCATGCCCTTGCTTCTGTCGAGGGCGTTGAGGCAGTTATGCCTTCCCGTACGGTAGACGTCATGGCTACGCTGACCTCATCTCAATCTAGCGCTCGTGTTAGTTCGTTCAGACCTGGTGAGCTTAACCAGCCGGTAGTTGTCGAAGGAAGGCTTCCCCAGGGGCCTTATGAGTGCGTGATGAGTGCTGATTCCAAGAAACGTGCAGATATTAGCCTTGGCCATCAGATTGAGCTTCCAGACACTTCAAACGGTGTTCATTTAAAAGGTGGCTCGTACACGGTCGTTGGTTTTGTAAATGCTCCAACGTATCCATATGTGAGTAATTTTGGAACCACGTCGTTAGGTAATGGCATTGTCCAGCAATTCGTGTATGTCGCTGAGAATGCTTTTGCTAATGACGATCCGTACACCGAAGTGTATCTGACGGTTCAGGGCGCCACCAGTTATAAAAGCGGCTCATCAATGTATCAGAGTGCTGTTGATAGAGTTGCAGAGCGCATTAAACAAATGAATCCATCGCTTGCTTCTCTTCGTTTGCAAGAGCTAAAAGATGATGCTCAAGCTCAGGTTGATGAGGCTCGTCAAAAGCTGGAGCAATCAAGGCGGGAGGCTACAGATAAATTAGGTGATGCACAGAAAAAGCTTGATGAAGCGGAAGCACAGATTTCTGCTCAGCAACAAAAATTAGCCGATGGTCAGAAGCAATATGATGCAGGACGTCAGCAGCTTGTAGCTTCGCGTTCTCATGCTGAGCAGAAATTTGCACAAGCGGAAGCTCAGATTAAAGCTTCAGAGGCTCAGATAGCCCAGGCAACAGATGAGCTTGGCGCAGGAGAGGCTCAGTATCAGGCTGGCCTTGCCGCTTTCAATGCGGGTCAAACGACGTTTACGCAACAAAAGAGTGAATTTGAAGCGGGTCGCGACGCGTATCTTACAGCGCTTGCTGCGCAAGGAATTATGGCTTCAACACTTGAAGAAGCGCAGCAGCAGTTGAGAGCTTTAGGTTTACCAACCACGCAAGTGGATGCCCTTCTTGCTACACAGGCCCAGATTGCAGCTGCAGAAACAGAATTAGCCACTCAGCAGCAGGCTTTAGCGGCAGCGCGAGGGGAGCTTGATCAACGCACAACTCAACTGCGTGAGGCAGAGTCTCAGGTAGCTCAGGCGTGCCAAAATCTGATAGAAGCAAGAAGTGCTACTGCAGATCAGTTATCTGCAGCTCAAGAAAAACTTGATGCATCGCTCAGCCAATTGACTGCTGGACAAGCTTTACTTCGAAATGCTGAAGCTCAGACCTATGAAGGAAGACAGAGTCTTGAGGATCAACGCGCTGAGGTTGAGAAACAACTTGCTGACGGTCAGACAAAAATTGACGAAGCCCAAAAGAAAATTGATGAGCTCAAAGAACCTGATGTGTATGTACTTGATCGCACAAAAGAGATTGGTGTTGCAGCTTATCAAGCAGACTCTGAGCGTATTAACAATATTGCTAATGTGTTCCCCTTGATGTTTTTCCTGGTTGCAGCTTTGGTTTCACTTACCAGTATGACGCGCATGGTATCTGAAGAGCGCACGCTCATCGGCATTCATAAGGCGCTTGGTTATTCGACTTTACAAATTGCTGCAAAGTACTTGTTATATGCTTTGCTTGCTTCACTTTTAGGAGCTGTTATTGGCATAGCGCTTTTAAGTCAGGTGTTGCCGGGGGTTATTATCTCTGCATATGGATCAATTTATACTATTCCAAATGGGGGTGCTCCTTATCCTATTCAGCTTGACAGCGCACTTCTCGCAGGACTTTTTGGTATAGGTGTTACGCTTCTTTCAATGATGGCTGCTGTTTTGTCTTCTTTGAAAGAAGAACCTTCTAGCCTTATGTTGCCAAAGGCTCCAAAAGCGGGTTCAAAGATTTTGCTTGAACGTATTAATCCTCTGTGGTCTAGATTGTCTTTTTCATGGAAAGTTACTATCAGAAACCTTGTCCGCTATAAGCGTCGCTTGATTATGACATTGGTAGGAATTGCTGGATGTACTGCACTTTTGTTGGTGGCTTTTGGCCTTAGAGATTCTATTAGTGACATCATTGATAGCCAATGGCCAACTCTTTTTCATTATGACTACATAGTAGGAATGACCTCTGATGTTTCTAGTGCAGAAGCAGATCAGATTGCTACAGAGCTTAACCAGGTCGGTGCTACAAATATCCATTGTATAACCAGCGAAAATGTTCTTCTTGAGTCTCCTGCGCAAAATGCTAGTTCGTTGACAAGAACAACTATTATGACCAGTAATTCTCTTCAAGATCTTACAGGTGTAGTTACCTTGCGGGATCGTCTTTCTGGTCAAACAATAGAGCTTAAGGAAGATTCAGTTGTAATTACAGAGAAGCTCGCAAAACGGCTTGGCGTAGGTGTGGGAGATGCCGTTCGGGTCTATGCTCAAGACAGAATTGGAAATGCTTCAGGTGAACCAAGTACCCTTACTGTTACGGGAGTTACCGAGAATTACGTTGGATCGTATCTTTATGTAGGGCCTTCTGCATGGCATTCTTTGAGCATCCAAGATCAAGCAACGGATGGTTGGTATGCAACACTTCCTAAAGATCAAGCAACAAGAGATACGTTTGGAGAAAAACTCATTAACCGGGCAGGGGTTGCAACTGTCGATGATATCAATGAGGCTATTCGCACATATAAAAAATCACTTGAAGTGGTTAATCGTGTTGTAGCTATTCTTATTTTGGCTGCAGCCCTGTTGGCATTTATCGTCTTGTATAACCTCACAAATATCAATATTGAGGAGCGTATTCGAGAGATTGCTAGCCTTAAAGTGCTTGGTTTTACGCGACACGAAGTTGATGCATACGTGTTTAGAGAGATTGCTTTACTGGCCGTCTTCGGAGCACTCTTTGGGCTTGTCCTAGGAACTTACCTTGAGGGATTTGTGGTTCAAACAGCCGAGATTGATCTTGTTATGTTTGGCCGCTCTATTCATATGCCAAGTTATTGGTTTGCTTTTGGACTTACGCTTGTTTTCTCGCTGTTGGTATATGTTGCCATGCGATCTAAGCTTAAAAATATTGATATGGTTGAGAGCTTGAAGAGCGTCGAGTAGACATCTTTTGCACGCCCAAGAGAGGCATATTTTAGATAAGATAGAAGATAGTTGAGATTGCTTATTATTTATAAGGAGTTGGTATGCCTAAGGTTTCTTTTGTAATTCCTGCATACAACATCGAATCATACATTGGGCGTTGTATTCAAAGTGTAAAGAATCAGACGTTTGGTGATTTTGAAGCAATTATTGTTGACGACACCTCAACAGATTCTACTCCAGAGAAAATCGTAGAAGCAGTAGGGGATGACAAAAGGTTCAAGGTTGTAACTCATCCAACCAACCAGGGGCATCATCTTACACGTAAAACTGCTGCAGCTCACACAAAAGGCGAGTGGGTCTTTTGTCTAGACGGTGATGATGAGGTTACTGCTGATTTTCTTGAGCAGGTAGTTGCTCGTATTGATCAGAACCCTGTTGATATTCTCCACCTGGGTATTACCGTTATTCCAGAAAATGGCGTAAGTGAAGCTGAGGCAGAAGGTTTTGGTAACTTCATCAATCAACAGTCTTACTTTACACAAGGTGAGGAAGTCCTTCGTGCCATCTACGATGAAGGCTATGGTCAGAAGATTGATTGGCGTATTACACAGCGCCTATATCGTGGAGAGCTATTCCGTTCTGCTTTTGCAGAGATGACTTCAGAGCGTCTGGTAAGAGCAGAAGATGCCTATGAGGTATTTGTTCTTTCCGATAAGGCTCAGTCTGCTGATGGATTTGAGTCTTGTAGAGGCCTTCTCTATCACTTTGGTATTGGTGTAACAGGAGCTTCTCGCATTTCTTTAGATAAGTTTGGTGAGTTCTGCTATCAGTTCTTAGACAATATTGAACATACAGAGCTCTATATTGGCAAAACAGACAATGTTGCTTACCTGAGGTCTTTTGAGGGCATGAAGCACAAGCTGATGGAGCTTTTGATTGGAGACTGGAAGTCTCGTCTTGCTCCTGAAGATCAAGAAGTAGCCCTTGAGCCGTTTGCCATTCTCTTTGGACCATCGGTAGCTGCTCGAGAGCTTTATCGCTTTGTAAGAGATGAAGCATACGAGGCCATTGCTACTGGTACTGAGCTTCCAGAAGACAGCGATGCATATCGCTACAGGACATATGCAAAGAAATACGCCGCTCTCATGCATCAGGATGAGGGACTGTCATTTGATAGGGCAGTTCGCATGAAACAAATTGCCGATGAGTACATGGAGTATCTAGAGAGAAAGCACATGGTAAAGATGTTTGAGCAGCAGCCTATTCGCATTCTTATTACTTCTCATAAAGATGTTGATGTTCCCGCAAGTAATTACCTTCAGCCTATCCAGGTAGGACCAGGACAGAAGACCAATCGCTTTACGTATATGCTTCATGATGATGAGGGCGATACCATTACCGAGAAAAACCCCATGTACTGTGAGATGACTACACAGTATTGGGCGTGGAAGAATATCACCAATGCGCGCTATGTTGGCTTTGGCCATTATCGTCGCTACTTCAACTTTACCGATACGGTTTATCCAGAAAATCCATTTGGTGAGGTTATGGATGACTTCATTGATGAGGATGCTATCAAGAAATATGGTCTTGATGATCAGACCATTGCTCAATGCATTGAGGGCTATGACCTCATTACAACTGGGGTAAAGGATATTCGTAAATTCCCTGGAAGCGCTAACACACCTCTTGAGCAGTACCATTCCGCTCCGCTACTCCATCCAAAGGATATGGATACTATGGCAGCGCTTATTGTTGAGCGTTATCCAGAGTATGCAGAGGACGTAAACGCTTTTCTCAACGGTCATCAGCAGTGCTTCTGCAATATGTATATCATGCGTAAAGAGCTTTTTGATCGCTATGCAGCATGGGTGTTCCCACTTGTTGACGAGTGGACTGCTCGTACTGATATGTCCACCTATAGCAAAGAGGCCTTAAGAACCCCAGGTCATCTGACTGAGCGCCTCTTTAATATCTGGCGTATGCATATGCTGCGTACAGAGGGCAAAAACTGGAAGGTAAAAGAGCTTCAATGCATTCACTTTACCAATCCAGAGCCTCGTCAGAAGTTCATTCCTCTCTTTGAAGAGAAACCTGAGATTGCAAGCCAGAACGTTGTTCCTGTTGTTTTTGCGGCAGACAACAACTATGTTCCAATTCTTACCTGCGCTATGGGTTCAATGCTTGAAAACGCCGATCCTAACCGTTTCTACGATGTGGTCGTTCTTAACACCTACATTGGTGGATCAAAGCAGGAGCTGGTTAAGAAGTACTTCTCGCGTTATAAGAATGCTCGTATTACGTTCTATAACGTGTGGCGCATGGTCAAAGACTACAAGCTAGATACTAATAATGCTCACATTAGTGTTGAGACATACTTCCGTTTCTTGGCTCAAGATATTCTTTCCGCTTACGATAAAGTTGTCTATCTTGACTCTGACCTTGTGGTTAACGGTAATATTGCAGAACTTTATGATGTAAGAATGGGCAACAATCTTATTGCCGCAACGCTTGATATTGACTATCTGGCAAACCTTAACATTCGCGGCGGAGACCGCATGAAGTACAGCCTTGACGTGCTTAATCTCAAGAACCCCTATGCTTACTTCCAGGCAGGAGTTATGGTTTTCAATACCGCTGAACTTCGCCGTTATCACACTGTTCCAGAGTGGCTGCGTATTGCATCCAATCCAATCTTTATCTACAACGATCAAGATATTCTGAACAGCGAGTGTCAGGGTCGAGTGGTCTACCTTCCAGCTGATTGGAACGTTACGCACAACATTTTTGGTCGTGCCGAGAAACTCTATCCAATGGCACCAAACAGCGTTTTTGATGATTATCAAGCAGCACGCCGTGCACCAAAGATTGTTCACTTTGCTGGTGCTATTAAGCCTTGGCAGAACGCCAGCTGCGACATGGCTTCCTATTTCTGGAAGTACGCGCGCAATACCCCGTTTTACGAGGTCATTATTCAGGACATGGTACCAGGCGCCAGAAATGACGCAGATGTCACAGAGTTCCATGAGCGTGCACTTTCTGATGCAAGTCCTCTGCGCAAGATTATTGACCCTATTGCACCATATGGTAGCGCAAGGCGAGAAGCCCTTAAGGCCCTTGGTAGAACCTTAAGAGGACGTAAATAAATACCTGGTAGGTGCAAGATTTCTTGCACCTACGTTTTTATGTTTGGAGTAGTAATGGCAGCACCTTCGCCAAAAGATGTTACCCGCGCAGCGGAGCTTAATAGAATCTTGAACCATGCGGCATATGCCTACTATGCCCTTGATAACCCAGAGCTTACCGACGCTGAGTTTGATCGTCTGCTTATTGAGCTTCAGCAGCTTGAGGCAGCATATCCAGAGCTTGTAACTGAGGATAGCTATACGCAGCGTGTAGGCGGCTATGTTTCTGAACAGTTTGAGCCTGTTCAGCATGCCGCTCGTATGTATTCTATGGATGATGCCATGAACCTGGAAGAGTTGGATGCATGGCTTTCCAGAACTGATGAGGCTTTGGGTGCATCCACAACTAATCCTGTGGCATATACCTGCGAGCTTAAGATTGACGGTCTGGGTGTTGCACTCACATATCGTGATGGTCAGTTTGTACGCGCTGCTACACGAGGCGACGGTAGCACGGGAGAAAACGTTACGGCAAACGTTTTGACTATCTCTGACGTTCCACGAGAGCTTGCGCTTGCTGGTCTTGAGCAGGTTGAGAATAGAGGCCTTAACCAGAGCATTGAGGTGCGCGGTGAGGTTTATATGCCAAAACACTCCTTTATTCGTTTGAATGAGGATGCAGATGCTGCTGGTAAACAGCCTTTTGCTAACCCACGAAATGCAGCTGCTGGTTCTTTGCGGCAGAAGGATCCAAAGATTACTGCTCATCGAGACCTTGAGACCTTTATCTATGCGGTAGCCGATGAAGGCCCTCTTGATGTTCATAGTCAGTGGGAGTTCTTAAGCTGGCTTCGTAGCTGTGGTTTTAATGTTAATCCTCATGCCCGCCGCTGTCTGAGTGCTCAAGAAGTACACGATTTCTGTGCGCAAGCTCTAGAGCAGCGAGCAGATCTTAACTACGACATTGATGGCGTAGTAGTAAAGGTTGACTCATTTGCCAGCCAGGAGGCTCTTGGATTTACTTCTCGCGCTCCGCGTTGGGCTATTGCATTTAAGTTCCCACCAGAGGAAAAGCGGACCGTTTTGCGAGAAATTCGTATTCAAGTTGGTCGTACGGGCGTGCTTACTCCTGTTGCTGAGTTTGATCCCGTTATTGTTGCGGGTTCTACCATTGCGCGTGCAACCCTTCACAATCTTGACGAGATTCGTCGTAAAAACGTGCGCGAGGGTGACACCATCATTGTTCACAAGGCAGGAGATGTTATTCCAGAGGTTGTAGGACCAGTTTTGAGTCTTCGACCTGCAGATGCTGTTGAGTTCCAGATGCCAACTACCTGCCCAAGCTGTGGCAGCCCTGTTATTCAGGAAGAAGGAGAAGTGGCCTTCCGCTGCGTCTCTATTGATTGCCCTGCTCAGGCAGTTGAGCGCTTAATTCACTGGGGCAGCCGTAAGGCCATGGACATTGACGGCCTTGGCGACGAGCTTATTAATCGTATGGTTGAAGAGGGCGTCCTCTCTGACGTTGCTGACTTCTACGACAAACTCACTGAAGAAACGCTGGCAAACATGCCTACAGGTCGTGTCTACGATACCGATACTGCAGATCACCTTTCTGGCGATAGTATTCCTGTGGGTCACACTATTGCCAAGAAGGTTATGGCAAAGGTTGAGGAATCAAAGACGCGCGGTCTTGGACGCGTGCTCTTTGGTATTGGCATGAGGCACGTTGGTGCTAACGTCGCAGAGCTGCTTGCCCAAGAATTTGGTTCCATTCAGGCGCTTGCTACAGCTCCTGTCGAGAAAATCGCTGAAATCCCAGGTATTGGCCCCAAGATTGCAGAGTCTGTACACGAGTTCTTCTCGATACCAGAAAATGTTGCCGTTATTGAGCGTCTCCGTCAGGCAGGCGTAATGCTTGAAGAAGAAAAGCCTGAAAATGAGCTTCCCGAGACGCTTGCTGGACTTACCTTTGTTTTAACGGGAACGCTTGAGCACTTCACGCGCGATGAGGCTGGCGCCCAACTTAAAGCCATGGGAGCAAAGGTTTCAGGCTCTGTATCTAAAAAGACAAGCTTCGTAGTGGCAGGAGAAGCCGCGGGATCAAAGCTTACTAAGGCAGAAAGTTTAGGTGTTCCTGTACTTGATGAGGCTGCACTTCAGCAAATTCTTGAAACAGGTCAAGCACCTGCATAAATGTGTATGTTCAGTAACAAAGTGGTGATTTATAATGCCTTGTTACTATCAGTAAAAAGGAGACGACCAAATGAAACTATTAAAAAGTAAGTATGTTTCTCTTGGAATGATGTCTTTGATTTTAGCAATCATCCTGAGTGTGACATCAAACGTTAACGATCTATTTGTTGGTATGCTTTATGGCATATCTTTAGGAATATTGATTTTAGGATTGCTTGCTACTCAAAATAGTTTGCGCTTATGTAATCGATAATCTATCCAAAAGGAAACAACTATGGCAGATAAAAACATTCTGGTTCTTTGCTATTCTCGCTGCACTACGTGTAAGAGAGCTCTTAAATGGCTTGATGAGCACGGTGTTTCTTATACACTGCGTGATATTAAAGAGGAGAATCCAACTGCAGAAGAGCTTGCTGAGTGGCACAAATTGAGTGGTCTCTCCATTAGGAAATTCTTCAACACTTCTGGCATGGTGTATCGCGATAATAACATCAAGGAGCAGCTTGATGCCGGTATGAGCGATAGTGACGCCTATAATTTGCTTGCTACCACGGGTATGCTGGTCAAGCGCCCATTGGTTGTTGCAGGTAATACTATTCTTCTTGGATTCAAAGAGCCTGCATGGGAAGAAGCGCTTCTGTAAAATCAACTTTTACGGTATGTGTTTTTATAGCATGCGCTTTTACAGCATGCGTCAGATTGAAGATAAGCGTTAGTAAAAAAGGCAGCTACTCAAGTAGTTGCCTTTTCTCTTACGCGTTTGAATATGCAACGCCTTTGGTGTTTTATTACAAGCTAGTCCTCGTCATCAACCATTTCTACAACGGGTTTACCCATGTAATTGATGCCGTCAACCAGCTCTTCCAGAGTAATTCGCTGACCCAATATAGTTGCCTGAACCAGCTCTTTGTAGAACTCACGAGCTTCATCCATAAGATCAAGAATGCTTTCAGTCTTGATCTCTCCTGTGTAAGGCTCTTTCCAAGGTAGACGCTTGAGGTTTGCCGTAGGGAAGTCCTCGGTTTTAACAATACGATGAGCCATCGCGGCAACATATGAATTGTTTGAAGGACGCATGAACTTCTCGGTCTTATACAAAACGTCAGGAAGCTTGGTAGTGTACTTAGGATCAGTGCGCTCTACGGTGTGGTAGATGCGAGCGTAATCCTGAAGGGCCTTCTCGTACTCACCAACGCCAACATTAAGGCCAAATACCTGAAGCGCTACTTGCGAGAAGAGCGCGCCACCAACGTGCTTGGTTGATTCAACTGCTTCAAGCACCTCAGCTGGTGGAAACGTCTCAACGGTGGTATGACGCATATGCCAGAGAAGGTAAGAGTCTAAGTCCGTCTCGATAATAGGGTGGAGTTCTCTGTAGGCATTTTTGAGAGATGGCTCCGCCTCAATCAATGCATCTTGCTGGGAATACACAAACGGATGGACAATTCTATCTAGGGCGTAGTGTGCTAAGAGGCCAAGCGCAAACGCACGACCAGCGGACATGTCGCTCTGCGGTAGGCGAGAAACACCATCGCGAATAGAGAGAAACGCGTCAACAATATGACCCGCATGCATACGACGATGTAGTCTATTGCAGGCAAGCGAGTGGTTTGGCCAGGCAAGATGACGTGCTAGGAAGGGATCAGGACCCTGGTTTCCAAGCAGGAATGTATTGACCTCTGCATCAGTTGCAACAAGCTCTTGTGGTAAATCATGAACCACCTCTGCGCCAAACAGATAGTGGGTTATTAAAGCAGGCATAGGACTCCTTGTAGTTTTTCAATATAAGAGTAGCCCAAAACAGCTTACAGGCGTTAAAATTTTTCCTTTGTGTTACAAGATTTAATGATACTTGGGAACTGACACATGGGTCTACTTGAAATTTTAATGCTGGGTGTGGCGCTTGCAACAGATGCGTTCTCTGTCATTATCTCTAACACCTTTGCCTTTGATGACCATAGGTTTTCTCGCCTTATGCGCATGCCTCTTTTCTTTGGTCTCTTTCAGTTTGGCATGCCTCTTGCCGGTTATTTTGTTGGTGGCATTGCAGCAGAGTTGATTGAGAAGTACGCAGGTATTGTCTCGTTGGTTATTCTTGGCTTCATTGGTTCAAACATGCTGTACAGCGGCTATAAGGCACTCAAAGAAGATGCTTCTGAAGAAGATGAGGAAGAAACTCAGCAAGACGCTACAACACTCTCTTATGGCAAGCTAGTATTTCAAGCTGTTGCTACGGCAATTGATGCATTTGCTGTTGGTGTAAGTTTTAGGGCACATAACGTAGACATTTTGTTTGCTTCGGCACTCTTTGGCATTATTACCGCTATCTTCTGCACTATTGCATTGTTTATTGGTAAAAAACTCGGCTCGCTTTTGGGTGATCGCGCCGAGATGGTCGGTGGCGTGGTGCTTATCCTGATTGGACTAAAAGCTTTTTTTGGATAAAATTTGTTTGACCAGATGGACTGAGTAGCAGGTAAGGAGGTAGCGTGAAGTTTATCCCAGATTGTCTGCGCCAGAAGCTGCATAAAACTTTTGGACCAAAAGACCCTGACGAGAAGATCACTCCACCAACTGCCACTTCTGTTACACGAACCTCATTTATTATCCTGGCTGTCTCAGCGGTTGCTGCGCCCGTAATAGCTACGGTAGCAAATGTTTTGAGCCCAGGAATTTCTTATGTTCAGCAGGAACTCCTTTCTCCACAGCTCAATTCAAAAGTTCCAGGCTATGCTCGAGCGCTCATTCAACTTGCACAACGAGAAGGCTCTCTCAATCTGCTTTGCACCTCAAAAGAAGCGGCAAAACCCTTGGTAGAAACATATTCAAGAATATTTTCTCTGCCTGTTACGGTGGGTGAGGCAACAGAGGAAGAAATTCAGGAGTTTATTAAGCAAACATACGCTTCTGGTAAGAGCGCGAAGTCTGAAATTTCTGATACTAAATCTGACACTAATTGGGGCTTTGAGAAACCCGATGTTATTTTTCTGGCAAGTGAAGCCCTCATGCAAAACTTTGAGGCTTCCGCGTATTGTAAGCCATATGAAGTTTCTTCAACAGACCAGTACGTGCGTCCAGAGTTTTTTGACGCCAACGGACACTGGTATGCCTACGCTGCAGATCCATTGGTTTTGCTTGTAAATCAAGAGCGCCTTAATGAAAAAAAGATTCAGCGTCCACGCGAATGGACCGATCTTCTTACAGATGGACTGCGTGGAAGGTATGTTATTCCTGACCCCACACTTACGTATACGGGAAAGAAGTTTGAATCGCTCTTTTTAGGTCAGTATGGACTGGATAAAGGTGCTCAAATTATTCAAAGTCTGTTTGAAAATGTTGACGCATTTTCTGAGAGCACCTATCAAGCTATTAGAGACACAGGATTTGGCAAGTATAGGGCTTGTGTTTGTCCGCTGAGCGCTGCGTATAGGGCAATTACTAAAGACGATTTTGATAATCTTTCAGTCATTCTGCCAGGTGTTTCTTATTTCTCCACGATAAGATCATTTGTATGTCAGGGGTCAAAACATGCGTATTCAGCATATTTATGGCACGAATTTATTACTAAACGAGACTCCGCTGAGCACATGGGAGAAATGGACTCGTTCTTCTCGCCAGTTATTGAGGGAACGCCAACTCCTTGGTATGCAAGCCGTCTAAATTTGACAGCAGTGAGCGAATCAATGCAGATAGCTCCTGCTCCCACCGATGCAGAAGGCAATCTCATCAAGCTTGAAGACGTCCATGCTGCATACAGCAAGTTGGTCAACGCATAACCTTTGGCACACCTTAAGAGCTTGAATACAAAAAACGGCCCAGGTAAATTGAGCCGTTTTGCTGTATAGATGGAGTGGCGAGAAGACCGGGTTTCTCGCCAAGAAGTTCTGATGAAGAATTAGACGTAGAAGAGCATCTTGTTGTAGCTAGGAACTGGCCACCAGTCGTGTCCGCAGATGAGCTCCATGGAGTCAACAGCGCTGCGCAGGCGGGCCATAGCAGGAAGAACTTCATTGCAGTAGTATTCGCACTGCTCCTGAGGCTGATCCTTCATCTGGTGAGCTGTGGTATTAATCTCGTCAAGGCTGTTGGTAGCTGCATAAATCTCGTCAATACCTGCGGTGAGCTTCTCAACAATCTCTGTTTCTGCAGCACTCTTGATACCAATAGCCTGCTTAGCAGCAACTGAAGAGGCAACATCACTTGAGTAGGTAAAGAGGGCAGGCAGATACATGTGGCGCGTCATATACAGCATGGTACGAGCCTCAATGTTGAGAACCTTAGCGTATTGCTCTGCCTTTGCAATGTAGCGAGCCTGTGCTTCTGCCTGAGAAAGAACGCCATAGCGCTCAAAGAGCTCAATGTTCTCTGGAGCAACCATTGCAGGGAGTGCCTCAGGGGTGGTACGGAGGTTTGGAAGGCCGCGCTCTTCAGCAAGTTTCTCCCAATCGCCTGAGTAGCCATTGCCTTCAAAGAGGATGCGCTCATGAGCCTTGAAGGTATCAATAAACCACCTCAAAGCTTCCTTGGTGAAGTTCTCCTTAGAAGTATTTGAAAGATCGTTTGCAAAGCGGTCACACTGCTCGGCAACAATGGTGTTCAAAATGACGTTAGGATCAGAGAGATTCTGTTGGCTGCCACACATACGGAACTCAAACTTGTTACCAGTGAACGCAAAGGGGCTGGTACGGTTCCTATCTGTGTTGTCCCTGAGGACTGCAGGAAGTGTTGGTACGCCTAGGTCCATACGAGTGCGCTTTGCACCGTGGACATCAGAACCAGTAATAAGGTCGTCAACAATTACAGAAAGTGCAGCACCCAAGAAGACTGAAACAATTGCAGGTGGAGCCTCGTTTGCACCAAGACGGTGATCATTTCCAGCGGATGCAACCGACATACGCAAAAGGTCTGCGTGGGAGTCAACAGCGGCAACCAGACAAGCAAGAAAGACCAAGAAGCGGAGGTTCTCGCCAGGTTTATCACCAGGCTCAAGCAAGTTCTCGTCGTCTGCAGAGAGCGACCAGTTGTCGTGTTTGCCAGAACCATTGACGTACTCAAAGGGTTTCTCGTGCTCAAGGCAAGCAAGACCATGGTGGGTAGCAAGAAGCTTGAGCTTCTCCATGGTCAGGAGGTTGTTGTCGATGGCAAGTGTGCCCTGCTCAAAGACTGGCGCAAGCTCATGCTGACAAGGAGCAACCTCATTATGCTTGGTCTTTGCAGGAATACCCAGTTTCCAGAGCTCGTCATCAAGCTCTTTCATAAAGTTATTGACGGTTGGACGAATAGCACCAAAGTAGTGCTCATCAAGCTCTTGACCCTTGCTTGGTTCGCAACCAAAGAGGGTGCGACCACAAAGGATAAGGTCAGGACGCTGTTCAAAATCTTCCTCTTTGATAAGGAAGTACTCCTGCTCAGGACCAATATTTGTTACAACGCGAGAAGGCTTTTGGCCAAAGAGTGCAAGAACGCGTTTAGCTTGTTTTTCAAGGGCAACCTGGGAGCGAAGTAGCGGAGTGCGCTTATCCAGAGCTTCCCCGGTATATGAAATAAATGCAGTTGGAATGCAGAGAACTTCATCTTTGATGAAGGTTGGACTTGCAGGATCCCAAACCGTGTAACCACGAGCCTCAAACGTGGCGCGCAGACCGCCAGAAGGAAAGCTTGATGCGTCAGGCTCACCCTGTACCAGCTCTTTTCCCGAGAAGGACATCAAAATAGTGCCGTTTCCCTGAGGAGTCATAAAGCTATCGTGCTTCTCGGAAGTAATGCCTGTGAGAGGTTGGAACCAGTGGGTAAAGTGAGTAGCACCTTTTTCAAGTGCCCACTCTTTCATAGCATGGGCAACCTCGTTTGCAATGTCGAGGTCAAGTGGCTTACCGTCCAGAATGACACTACGAAGTTTCTTGTACGTTGGTCTTGGCAGGCGTTCTTGCATGTCTGCGTCGGTAAAGAGAAGTGAGCCAAATTCCTGAGAAACTTTGTCGTGAGCCACAGCCCCTCCTTGTGGGTAAATGCTGGCAGTTAGTCTGTTTTCTCGCGTGATAGACACGTTATGTTGCTTTTTATTTTCGCACGTTTGACACAGGGAGGGTGGTGAGGATGCAAACAGAAACATAACGATTACAAAAAATTTTAGCTGCCGCCAGAAGAGATGTGGGCTTTGTTTCCGTGGGCTCTGGTGCCCATAAGCAGAGAAAGTCTTAGTACAATAGAGGCACACAAAACTAAAAGGAGCAGGTATGTCTGATACTACTATGCCAGTTAATACTGCAGATCAAAACAACGCCACATCAGCCAAAGAAGGCGCAGTTAAGCCACGTAGAACTATTGCCGTTATTGACGGAAACTCGCTTATGCATCGAGCATTTCATGCAATCCGTCAGCCTATGGCGGCCCCAGATGGAACGCCGACTGGTGCGCTCTTTGGCTTCTTTAACATGTTTATCAAACTTGTTGAGTCCTTCTCGCCAGATGGTGTCATTTGCGCGTTTGATAAGGGCAAACCTCAGGTCCGCATTGATATGCTGCCCCAGTACAAAGCTCAGCGTCCTCCTATGGATCCTGCTTTGCACGCACAGTTTCCTATAGTTAAAGAGCTGCTCAAGACGCTGGATGTTCCCGTCTGTCAGCTTGAAGGCTGGGAGGGCGACGATATCTTGGGCACCCTTGCCCGTCGTGGTGAGGCTGAAGGTTACCAGATGCTGCTCTTCACGGGTGACCGCGACATGTACCAGCTCTCCACAGAAAACGTCAAGATTGTCTCTACGCGCAAGGGCGTCTCTGACGTCTCAATTATGACTCCAGAGACCGTAGCAGATCTCTATGCTGGCATTACGCCAGAGCTTGTTCCAGATTTCTATGGCCTTAAGGGAGATTCTTCTGACAACATTCCAGGTGTACCAGGTATTGGACCAAAGAAAGCTGCTGCTCTTATTGTGGAGTATGGCTCGCTTGACGAGGTCATTGCGCACGCTGATGAGGTTAAGGGCAAGGTGGGAGAAAACCTTCGCGCTCATATTGATGACGCACTGCTCTCCCGTAAGGTTGCAACTATTCGCACCGATGCGCCGCTTGATATCAACCTCGAAGACGCTCAGTTCCCAACATTTGACCCAAATGACGTGGTCAAGGCCTTCTCGGCCTTGGGCTTTACGGGAATGACCTCAAGGCTTGCGCGCATGGCCGGTGGCTCTGCTGCTAGCGCAGGCGCACAAACTGCTTCCGCTACACCTGCACTCCCTATTCCGTCGGAGTATCTGCAGGCAGGAGACGCGTCTGCTGCTCTGACCGCTGCTCTTGAGAACCAAGAGTGGATTGGCGTTGCCCAGGATTCTGCGGCCGATGCTGGAGCGCTCTTTAGTCTTTTTCGCACGCTTTGGGTGTCTACAGAAAAGGCGCTCCTCAAATTTGAGGGAGAAAACGCAACTGCAGCGCTCTTGCGTATTTTGCGAGAAGCCCGTATTGCTGCAGACGATGTCAAGGCACTACTTCATGAGGTAAGCCCTGTTGATTCGTCTGAGCCACAGAAACTGGATATTGAGACCATTGATTCTGATTGCCTCTTTGATACGGGTGTTGCTGCGTATCTTCTTGAGTCCGATCGTTCAAGTTTTGATAGTAACGGCTTGGTTGAGCTGTACTTTGGCTCTGAGCTTCCTGAGCCTACAGATGAGATTCCTGCTGCAGCACTAAGAGCTGTAGCCGCTAGGGCTCTTGTGCCTGTGCTTACTAAAAAGCTTGAAGATGATGGTTCCTTGGAGCTTTTCACTTCGCTTGAGATGCAACTTTTGCCTGTACTTGCTGCGATGGAGCGTCGCGGTCTCTACGTTGATCCTCAAAAGCTTGCCGAACAGTCCGCTCAGCTGGGTGAAGACATTGCACAGCGTGTGGCAAGCATTCACCAGACAGCAGGTGAGGATTTTAACTTGGATTCTCCAAGTCAGCTTTCACATATCCTGTTTGACGTGCTTAAACTTCCAACCTATGGCCTCAAAAAGACGCGCACTGGCTTCTACTCCACCAACGCAAAAGTTCTTGGAGAGCTGGCACAGGAGTATCAGATTGTTGCTGATGTTCTTGAGTATCGCGAGCGCGCCAAAATCAAATCTACCTATCTAGATGCTCTTCCTTCACTTATTCGTGGTGATAAGCGTATCCATACCACGCTCAATCAGACCGTTACTGCAACGGGCAGGCTTTCTAGCTCTGATCCAAACTTGCAGAACATTCCTACCCGCTCTGAGCTGGGACATCGTGTTCGCACCGCATTCACTGTTCCCGAGGGCAGCGTTTTTCTCGCCTGCGACTACTCTCAGATTGAGCTTCGCTTGCTTGCTCATCTTTCTGCTGACGAGCATCTAGTAGCAGCATTTAACTCTGGCGCTGACTTCCATGCAGCAACTGCTGCACGCGTCTTTGGCGTGCCTGTTGAAGAGGTCACCCCGGCACTTCGCAGTCGTGCCAAGGCGGTCAACTTTGGCATTGTCTATGGTCAGCAGGCCTTTGGCCTGGCAACGTCTCTTAAGATTTCTCGCAAGGAAGCGCAAGAGATGATTGACCGTTACTTTGATGCATATCCTGGTGTTCGTGCGTATTTAGACGACTCCGTTCGCACAGCTCACGAGTGTGGTTATGCTATTACCATGTATAGTCGTAAGCGCCATATTAGAGAGTTCAATCAATCAAATCGCCAGCTTATTGCCTTTGGCGAGCGCACCGCCATGAATCATCCTATGCAGGGAAGTGCTGCAGATATTATCAAGATTGCAATGATTAATGTCGAGAAACGCCTGCGTGATGAAGGTCTTACGTCAAAGCTGATTCTTCAGATTCACGACGAACTTGACTTGGAAGTTCCAGAGCCAGAGATTGAGACAGTTTCTAAGCTGGTAAAAGAGACCATGGAAGACGTTGTTACCCTGCGTGTTCCTTTGATTGCTGATGTCAGTTATGGTTCCAATTGGGCAGAGGCAAAGTAGGCACGTTCAACGCACGTTCTAGAGGAGATTTGATATGGAGGTGGCAACCTCATATATGCACGTCACAGTCTATACAGACGGTGCATCTCGAGGAAATCCTGGTCCTGGCGGCTACGGGGCAGTGCTTCTGTATACCGATCCCTCTGGTCAGCAGCATACAAAAGAGTTTAGTCAGGGTTATAAAACTACTACAAATAACCGCATGGAGCTTCTTGGCGTCATTGTTGCGCTTGAGGCTCTTAAGCGTCCTTGTCAGGTGGAGCTGTATTCCGACTCTAAGTATGTAGTTGATGCTTTTAATCAAAAATGGGTCTCGGGATGGGTTAGAAAAGGCTGGAAAACAGCATCTAAAGAGCCTGTCAAAAACGTAGACCTTTGGAAGCGTCTGCTTGTTGCCATGGAAGATCACGAGGTGAGCTTCAAGTGGGTCAAGGGTCACGCTGGTCATCCGCTTAACGAGCGCTGCGATCAGCTGGCTACTGAGGCTGCTGACGGCTCCAATCTTCTTGACGACCAAGGCTTCTTCGCAGATCAGCCATTGCTGTAACTCCAGATGCATGGGGGGGCGAGAAACCCCTCTTGCCTTACGTGTCTTATACAAGAAAACAGCCGCCTGAGTGGGCGGCTGTTCTTAGTTACATGAGACGCACAATTTTTAGTAGCCAAATACGGCATAGCCAACAAGACCTGGTCCTGTATGGACGACAAGATCTGAGCCAGCCTCAACATATCTAAAGTCGGTAACATTAGGAATAGCCTCTTTAATCATGGCTTCCATTTCGGAGTAAATGATATTAGGAGCAGAGCAGCAAATTCCCACATGAATGTGGTCAAATTGCTGAGCAAAAGCTGATCCTAGAGCAATCTGTCCTGCAAGAGATTTCTGCCAACCACGAGTTTTTTTGGCAATAACGTACTTGCCGTTTTCATCGCAGGTAAGAACAGGCTTTATATTCAACATGGAGCCAATACGATAGATTGCTTCAGAAATGCGACCACCTTTACGTAGATATTCAAGGCTTGGAACGGAGAAGTATACGCGTGTGTTAAGAGAAGCTCGATCAAGTTTGGGACCAATCTCTTCAAGAGAAAGACCCTGCTCAATGAGGCGCTGAGCTTCAATAACAATAAGGCCGGAAGCAATGCCAATGTTTTTGGTATCAACAACATAAATAGGGAAGTCTGTAATGGACTCCGCAATCATGCGAGCAGTATCGCAGGTAGCAGAAAGTCCAGAGGAGATAGCAACGTAAACAGCACCCTCGTACCCAGCTGCTTTTGCATCATCAAAGGCAGCTTTAATTCCTTCAGGAGAAGGAAGTGAAGTTTTAGGAACTTCTTCTTCAAAGCGAGCAACAAGCTCTGCTGGCGTGATGGTAATACCAGATTCATAGGAAGAGCCGTCAGAATAGTTAATGCGAAGTGGGGTGATACGAATATTGTGTTCAGCCACAAAATCAGGTGGGACATTAGTTCCTGAGTCTGTGATGATAGCAATTCGCTTAGTGTCCATTATTCACTCCAAATATATGTGCTACAAGTAGTTAAACGTTGACTTTCTATTACCTATATTTTACATAGAGATATACCCCGTTTTTCTGAGATATGACAAGTTGCTCTCAACAGTAGGTAGACGGTACACTAGGTATATATCTTACGAAAACTTTCATAGCTAACGGTCAATACCATTTAGATACCAAGAAAGAACGGCAGATAATGTCTAGTATTTATAGAGAGCCCGCTGTAGTAAGAAGAATTAGTCAGCGCTCTTCTCTAAAGAAAATCACCTCTAACAGCACTATTGCAGCGGCAGTCATGGTGCTTGCGGCTCTTATTGCGCTTGTAGTTGCCAACTCACCTGCTCATGAGGTGGTCCGAGAAATTCTTGAAGTACAAATGAGTTTCTCGCTTGGAATGATTCATGCACATATGGCTCTAGAAACCTTTGTGAATGACTTCCTTATGGCAATTTTCTTCTTGCTGGTAGGCATTGAGCTTAAGTATGAAGTTACTGTTGGCCAGCTCAGAAAGCCAAGACAGGCAATGCTTCCTATGCTTGCAGCTGTTGGTGGCGTTGCAGTTCCTGCCCTTATTTATTTGGTGCTTAATGCAAGCACTGCTCCTCATGGATGGGCAACACCAATTGCAACTGATATTGCCTTTGCGCTTGGTGTTATGTCACTTTTAGGAAACAGAATCAGTCCCCAGACCAAGGTTTTCTTCCAGACACTTGCTATTGCTGACGATATCCTAGCAATTGTGGTTATCGCGCTCTTTTATGGTCAGACACCAAATATTGCCTGGTTAGCGGCTTCTCTTGGTGTACTTGTTATTTTGTGGGGGATGAATCGTCTAAAGATTTATTCTTCCGGTCCGTACCTGCTTGTAGGTTTGGTTCTTTGGGTTTGTATGTATCACTCGGGAATTCACGCCACTCTTGCAGGTGTCCTTCTTGCATTCTTCTTGCCATCTCACTCTGATGTCCGCTTGAGTAAGTTAGGAAGCTGGCTTTCAAGGCGCGCTCGTGAGCTTGATGATCATTATGATGATGAGCATCACGTTTTGGGTCAGCACGACTTTACACATGGAGCCAACTCAATTGAGCATGTCATGCATCATGTAACTCCACCACTTCAGCGCGTTGAGCATTATATTTCTGTCTTTGTTAACTTTATTGTTCTACCTATCTTTGCGTTTGTAAACGCACAGATTACGCTGGTAGGAGCAGATTTTGGTGCTCTGTTGAGCAGCACTATTGCACATGGTGTTTTCTTTGGTGCAGTTTTTGGTAAACCACTAGGAATTATTTTTGTAACGTTGTTGCTGGTTAAATGTAAGATTTGCAAGCTTCCTGCAAAAGTTGATTGGGTTCAGATTACAGCCGTCGGTCTTATGGGCGGCCTTGGCTTTACCATGTCAATTCTTATCTCTAATCTTGCATTCCCAGATGCAGGGGAGATTCTTGCAGCTAAAGTAGCTGTTCTTGCTGCATCGTTTGCTTCTGCAATCTTGGGTCTACTCTTTGTACACGTTTCAGAGTTCTATAAGCATCAAAGGCAGAGTAGCTTAAGGGAAGACGTCGTACAAGAATGAACCTAATGAGACGTGCGACTCTTTCTATCCTTGACTATTAAAATGCAGAACCCCGCAAAATAATATATAGAAGTTATTAAAAAACTGGCGCGTAGAATATTTACTCCGCCTATTGAGGCATCTTGTCCTGCAGGAGAGAGACACATTAAGATAATGGTGAATAGCCATATTAAGATTAAGCCAGTTAAAGCAATTTTATTTATTAGATACGCCATTGGAAAGGACTTATCAAAAAATAAACTTTTCTTGAGTGTACCAAGAATAAAATCTTTCCAACCTTCATACATGACGTGCCTCCAACTTATTAGAAAAAGACCGTCTTATATATGTAATTTTATCACTTTTATAATTGGTAAGTTAAGGCTACTCAACAGTGCCGTAGGTAAAGCCCCAACCGTGTGCCGTAACAATTGAGTTAATCTGATCGCAGAGGCGGGCACGGACATATGTGCCCGATGGAATCAGCTCAATAACTTCTTGCAAATCTTCTTCAAGATCGTCTACTTCAGCTTGAATCAGCACGTCAACCTTAGTGATCGTGCCTGAAGGTTTGTGTTTATAGAGGTTGTCAACAAGGTGCTGGAGCTCGCCATATGCTTCCGAGCGCATGCCAGGCTGTGTAAAATTTGCCATGATTCTCCTTGTCGCGTTGATTTTTAAATCACCTATACTTTGTATCACGCAGAGACCGAAAAGGGGAGTGTCATGTTTGAGCTAGTTTCTCGCGAGCTGTTCCAGCCAAAGTTAACCTCTGAGCAAAACGCTTATCAGAAGATGAGCGATGCTGAGCTTAACCAGGCTCTTGAGCTTATTGGACAAGAAGCTCGTGCACTTGGCGAGAAAAACCTCAAGCTTGATATGGCTCGCGGAAAGCCAAATCCTGCACAGACGGCGCTGTCTAAGCCTATGCTTGATGAGCTGAACTCTGCTTCTGACTTAACTGATAACGGCTCTTTTGCAGATAACTACGGAGACCCTTGGGGACTTCCTTCTGCACGAGTCTTCGCTGCAGAGCTCACAGGCGTACCTGCTGATCAGGTCATCGTAAATGGCTCTTCTAGCCTTAACCTTATGCACGACATTATTTCTCACGCCGTAACCCACGGTCTTTCTGGTCAGCCTTCTTGGGCTGAGCAAATGGCAGCTGCAAAAGCTCAGGGTACCACGCTCAAGTTCCTGTGTCCTGCTCCCGGCTATGACCGTCATTTTGCTATTACACAGCATTATGGCTTTGAAAACGTTGCAGTACCTATGACTGAAGACGGTCCAAATATGGACGTAGTCAAGGAGCTTGTTGAGAACGACAGCTCTGTTAAGGGAATTTGGTGTGTGCCGCGTTTTGCCAACCCAACTGGCATTACCTATTCAGACGAGGTAGTTCGTGCGTTTGCAAATCTTGAGCCTGCAGCTCCTGACTTTAGAATCTTCTGGGATAACGCCTATGCAATTCATGCCTTTGTACCAGAATCTGAAGCTTCTCAGCTCTTAAATATCTTTGATGTACTTGCAGAGATTTCTGCTGCGGAAGGTACTCAGAAAAACTTGGTTATCGCTTTTGCTTCAACTGCAAAGGTGACCTTCCCAAGCTCTGGCATGGCTTGGGTTGCTGCAAGTCCTGCAGACATTAAAGAGATTCAGAGCGCTTTCAGGGTTGCTCGAGTTTCTCCCGAGAAGATCTCTCAGCTGGCACATGTGCGTTTCCTCAAAGATACTCAAGGTATTGAAGCCCATATGCAAAAGCATGCCGAACTGCTTCGACCACGTTTTGAGTTGGTAGAACGAAAATTGCAGGAGGGTTTGGGAGATTTGAACGTTGCAACCTGGTCCCATCCCAAGGGTGGCTATTTTGTTTCGTTTGATGGCCCTGTTGGTTCAGCGCGCGCAATTGTTTCTCGCGCCAATGAACTGGGAGTTACTATGACGCCTGCAGGAGCTACCTGGCCAGGAGGCAAGGATCCTTTTGATACTAATATCAGAATTGCTCCAAGTTATCCAACGTTGGAAGAGCTTGATGCTGCACTTGACGTCTTTATTGTTGCTGTTAAACAAGTAAGTGCTCGACTGGCAAAAGTTGATCGTGGACAGAGTGTCTGGGGATAGCTTGTGTAACTTTGGTATTTACTTTGAAAGTAGACCCATTCTGCCGTATCTTGATAAGTTATGTTTAGAAAAAGCGATTGGATATTAAATGCCAACTAATACTTCAAAGCCAGAACTTACACCAGAGCAGAAGGCTGAAAAAGAGCTGGTTGCCATGGCTAACCAGACAGCAAAAAAGAAGGCAAAGAATCGTAAGTCTGATGAGACTTCTAAAAAACCAGGCCCTTCTACAGCTATGAAGATTGCTATTGGAGTATTCTCGCTTTTTATTGCTATTTCTATGATGTTGCCTTCACTGGCAAACATTTTCTCTAATTCACAAAAGAGGAATCAGACTCAGCAGCGTTCTCCTGAGGCTATTAACCAGGTGTATCAGAAGCAGGCAGAAGAAAAAGAATCTGCTATTCAGTCAAATCCAGATAATCTTCCAGCACATCTTGATTTGGCTCGTACTTATTTAGGATGGGGAATGGCGCTTAAGAGCTCTTCTCAAGATGACTCTGTTCAGAAGCAGTCTTTGCAACTGATTAACAAAGCAATTGCCGAGTACAATACCTATCTTGCTTCAAATGATTCTGACGAGGTTCGTGTTGATAGAGCTATTGCTCAGTTCTATGCAGGCGATCAAACAGGTGCTATCGATACACTTAAGGCAGTAACAGATCGTTCTCCAGACTATGCTAAAGGTTGGCTTAATTTGGGAATGATGTATCGTGTTACTGATCAAGTAGATCTTGCAAAAGAGGCGCTGCAGAAGGCAATTGAAAAAGATTCCGATAATAGCGCCGGTGTGAGGGATAATGCACAGAAAATTCTTGATGCATTGAACGGGAACACCTCTACCTCTTCAAATAACACTAAGTAAGGAGGAGTTATGGCACTAGAAATAAGCTCTGAAATTACAGATGCAAAGGCCATTATTCGCATTGAGGGCGAGGTAGACGTATCAAACGCCTCTGAGCTTCGCGATGTTTTGGATACCGCGCTCGCCGATGGAGCAAAAGAAGTTGAAGCTGATTTTGCTGAGGTAGCTTATATTGATTCGACGGGCATTGGCGTTTTAGTGGGTGCCGCACATCGAGCACAAGAGAGTGGTTCTGTGCTTGTTGTTGCAAATCCTCAGAAAAACGTGGAACGTGTCTTTACGCTTCTTGGGGTTGATAAAGACCTTAACGTTCGCAAGTAGGTTTGGTAACTTGTAAGCTCTTTGATGTGATTGTTCAAAGAGCTTGTTTATGTTTGTTCCAGAAAGGTATTGCTTGTGTTTGGCATTGGAGAAACAGAGCTCGTACTAATTTTGCTCTTTGCATTTTTAGTATTTGGTCCTGATAAATTACCTGGTATGGGCCGCACGCTTGGTCGTGCTTTAAGGCAGTTCCAGAATGCTCAAGAGGGCTTTAATAAAGTTGTCCGTGCAGATTTACTTGATCCTGCAGCGGATGCACTTCACGAGAAGCCCAAGCGCTCCGAGCAGTTAAAAAATGCTGCATCTGATGCTGATCGTGAGGATACTGATCATCAGGAAACCTTTGCTGAGCGCCGTGCTCGCCTAAAGGAGGAGCGCGAGGCAGCTGAGAAGGCTGCTGTCGAGGCAGCTGAGCAGAACAAGCAGGCTGAAACGGTCGAGAAGACCGAACAGCCAGAAGCCGTTTCTGCTAAGGAGACTGCTACAGCTGGACCAGAAGCCACTTCTTCTGTTGACTTCTCCGATGATTCCGCAGAGGCAACTGAGCAGACAACACCTAAGGCTACAGAAGAAACTCCTGCAGCCGCTTTATCTGCAAAAGACTTGTATAACCTTGGATCTGCACGTTCTTCTCGCTCTATGACAGAAGATAAGAAAGAAGGAGTTGCTGGAGAGGAGGGAGAAAGCCAGGACGCATAAGTCCAGCTTTCGCGCGTAATGCCTATTACTCCAGCTCGTATGCCACTTTTTGATCACCTAGGAGAACTCCGTCGCCGTGTGACTATTGTGGTGGTGTCTCTTTTTGTTACCGCAATTATTATTTACTTTGCAACACCTGCATTAATTGAGATTTTGATTGATCCTATCAAGGAGTTTTTAACCGACGGTAAACTTACGGTTATCTCGGTTCTTGGTGGCTTTAGTATCAGGTTTAAGGTGGCTTTTTTCTTCTCGGTGATTATCTGTACACCTATTATCATCTGGGAGATTATGGCATTTTTCTTGCCTGCCCTTAACGCTAAAGAGCGCAAGTGGGTTGTTCCTACCGTAGCCGCTATGATTACCCTGTTCTTCTTGGGTATGCTGTTCTGTTACTTTGTCATTTTGAACACTGCAATTGGTTGGATGATTGGCCAGTCGCAGGAGTTTGCAGGAACCATTAATGAGGCAAGTGATTACCTCAACATTATTATGATGTTTGAGATTGGCTTTGGTGTTGCGTTTCAGCTTCCACTGGTTATCTTCTACCTGGCTATTCTTCACCTTGTTCCTTACAAGGATATGCGTGAGCAGTGGCGCTACGTTTACGTTGGACTGATGATCCTCTCTGCAGTTGTCACTCCTGATGCATCACCTGTCACCATGATTTTGATGTTTGCAGCTCTTATCCTGCTGTACGAAGTTGCTCTGGCTGTTGCTCGTTACGTCATTATTGCCCGCGATGGCAAGGCCGCTCTTAAGTGGAGCCGCGAAGACTATGAGCAGCATGAGCTGGACAAAATCTAGTAATTCCGCTTTTACTTTGGAGAGTGTTGTTCTTTGATTCTAGTTGTTACCGAGAAAAACGACGCAGCGCAGCAGATTGCTCGCCTTCTGTCTGAATCGGGTAAGCCTGAGGCAGACAAGGTATACAACACTCCTGTTTATCGTTTTAGACGTGGCGGAGAAGACCATGTTGCCATTGGTCTTCGCGGCCATATTCTGCAGCCTGATTTTCCTTTGGCTCTCAAGTTTGACAAGGAAGAGGGCTGGTATGGAGAAACTGCAGAAGGGGAGCACCTTCCTGCAGACGTTCCAGATGGTCTTGAGCGTCCTCCTTACAAGGTTAAGCGCAAGCCTTTTATGGCAGACGGCGTTGATCTTAAGGGTTGGAAAATCCCTAGCTTACCTTATTTGATTTGGGCTCCTGTAGATAAACAACCTGCAGAAAAAGAGATTATTCGAGCACTCAAGAATCTTGCTAAGAAAGCAGAGTCTGTCATCATCGGCACAGACTTTGACCGTGAAGGTGAGCTTATTGGTTCTGATGCGCTTGCCCAGGTTCTCTCCGTTAATCCTAACTTGGCAGTGTTCCGTGCACGCTATTCTGCCTTTACCAAGACAGAGATTGAGACTGCCTTCAATAACCTGGTAGATCTTGATTACAACCTGGCTGCGGCAGGCGAGTCCAGACAGTATATCGACCTCATTTGGGGTGCTGTACTAACCCGTTATCTGACCACCGCACGTTTTGGCGGTTTGGGCAATACACGCTCTGCTGGTCGTGTTCAGACTCCTACGCTG
>ERZ772960.396-NODE-396-length-40094-cov-4.963161_pt1 | contig 40094 bp, 37 predicted proteins | sample MGYA00580678_ERZ772960 | MGnify/ENA primary metagenome ERZ772960 (study PRJEB29015, sample SAMEA2737930) | human oral metagenome | biome: human oral; feature: human-associated habitat; material: dental | place: China | collected 2059 ... | reverse complement strand
CGTGACCTCCTGCGTGACAGGCAGGCATTCTAACCAACTGAACTAACGCACCAAATGGCCTTGCGCTAAATTGCGAGTGCAAAAGTAATGATAATATTTTATTCCGCAAAACTTTTTATGCCCTTTTTTGGAAAAAATATTGCAGCAAATAGGCTTCCCGATACGTATCATTGGCATGTAGCCAATCTTTCAATATAACACCATCTTCGAACCCCAAGGACCTGAAAAGTTTTAAGGAGACTTCGTTCTCCACGGAAACAACGCCATAGACTTGATGCAGATGGACCACCTCGCGGGCATAATCCAACGCAAGCCGCAAGGCTTCGGTGGCATACCCCCGGCGACGGTAACGCTCTTGAATGACTACACCCACTTCTGCCCTACTGTGCCGTGGGTCGAAATTCACCAAATCCACCATTCCGACGCAAGCTCCTTCGACATTCTCTATCATCAGTCTCACCTGTTTATCCGCATAAATATCACCCGTAGCATTGGCGATATAATCATGCAGAAGATAGCGGGAATATGGCATATTGACAACGCCCACACACCACGTTCCCGGGTCGTTCTCAATCTGATAAAGCACATCGAGGTCCTCTGGCTCCATGGCCCTTAGTCGTATTCTACCCTTCATAACATATCACTTCTTTTGCCGTAATCAGCGTTCCATGGCGATAAGTGCCCAACGAACAGCGGCCGTCGAAACGCAAAACCATGTCTTTTAGAATGAAAGCATAGTCGAAAGTCTCCGTGTCATAGACAATATAGGCGACTCCGCCACCTGCATCGGGCAAGAAATCTGGCATATCCGAAGGACTTCCTACCACGAACCGGGCTCTCAAATCATTGCTTTCTGCCAGCTGACGACACTCATCCAACATTTTCTTCCTACCGATAAAAACATAGCTGGCCTCGTTTTTCTTATGTGAAGACAATCCAAAAGCATGCAAAACACCACTTATCATCTGCCCGACCAAGGCCGTAAAAGCTTTAAAAAAGATGGCCGCCTTCACGGGAATGCTAATCAAAGAGGCGGCGGTGTAGTGCTTACACATGAAAACGAGCATGGCCTTATAGAACACATGTACATAACGAAACGACGACTTCTCGGTACTCTCGCCCTTATAATGCAGGATATCAAGCGGTAAATACCAATTCTGCCATCCCTTTTGAAGCAGTTGATAACTCAACTCAATGTCTTCCCCATACATGAAATAATCCTCGTCTAATAACCCCGCCTGAAATAAGGCCTCACGGCGCAGCAAACAGAAAGCACCACTGACCACTTCGATCTGCTGCGGACTGTCCCACGGCAGACCACCCATGTAATAATGTGCGAAACGACTACTTTCCGGAAAACGCTTGCATAGTCCCACCATCTTATAAAAAGCCGTCATGGGTGTCGGAATACCGCGTCTGCTTTCCATTGCTCGCTTTCCATCAGCCTTAAGCATGCTAACACCTACGGCCCCAGCCTTGGAATGGTTTTCCATGAAATCCAAAGCCTCCCTTAACACCTGCTCGCCAACAATAGTATCAGGGTTCAACAGCAACACATAGTCGCCCCTGCTCTGCCTGACAGCCATATTGTTGGCACGGGCAAAACCCAGATTATGACTGCTTTGAACAAACCTGACACTGGGAAACAGAGGCTTTAAATAAGCCACACTGCCATCTTTCGAATGATTGTCTACAACAATGACCTCGGCCTCAATGCCTTCAACTGCACGACATAAGGAGCACAGACACTGCTCCAGATAAAATTTCACGTTGTAGTTGACAATAATGACCGAGAGTTGCATAGTCCGTTCCAAGAGAAAGCGTTTCAACCGTTCGCAATCGCAGCATACTCTTCTTCACAACGCGCTTTCGTGGGAAGAATAAAGCATGCAGACAGAAAGAGAATGATTCCCATGTAACCGAAAGCCACATTCATAAATAAATAATAAAAAACGACATTAGCCAGCATCGGCAGTAAAATCATCTCCAAACGCACGAGCGAACAAATGAGAAACATGCGAAGATGAGTGTCGTTATCGTTCTTGATGGCATTCCGAATGCACCGGAACTTGAACAGACGCAGGGCAACCGGAATGACACAGATGGTCAGAATCTCCATCAACGAAGCTAAGATGAACTCCTGATTGGCATCGGCATGTCCTGTTCCTAAGATTTCAAACACATCGTTCTCATTGATGACAACCCACGATAACGCCATCATCAACGGCACAAGATAGCCAACGAGAAGAATCTTCTGTATGCGTTTCATTGCTTAAAAGGGGTTCGATTAATGATTGAACGGCCGAGCGTCACCTCGTCGGTATACTCCAATTCGTCGCCTACGGAGATGCCCCGGGCTATCACACTGACCGCAACATCAAAACCAGCGAGCTTGCGTGAGATATAGAAATTGGTCGTATCGCCCTCCATCGTAGAGCTCAATGCAAGGATAACTTCCTTGATTTTCCCGCTTTTCACGCGCTCCACGAGCGACTCTACCGCGATATCATTGGGCCCAATGCCGTCCATCGGCGAGATAATTCCACCCAAAACATGGTACAATCCATTGTATTGTTGGGTCTTTTCTACAGCCATCACATCCTGAATGTTCTCCACAACACAAATCGTCGTGTCGTCTCTTCGAACGTCAGAACAGATGGGGCACACCTCCGTGTCACTAATATTGTGACACACTCGGCAGTATTTCACCTCATGTTTCAGTGTCGTGATGGCCCGACCGAACGCATCCACCTCTTCATCTTCACGTCGGAGCATATACAACACCAACCGCAAAGCCGACTTACGCCCTATACCCGGCAACTTGGAAAACTCGCTTACGGCTTTCTCCAATAATGCCGAGGGGTACTTGTCCGTCATAGATTCAGAGATAAACGCCTATTCCTACCTTCAAACCTATCGTGGAATATTGGCTGTGGTCCTTGAAACTTTGGTCGTAATAAATAGCCGGTTCGATGGTAACCGTACCGCTGACGAAGAAAGCATAGCCCACTTCAACTCCCGGCATGAAGTCGTTATAATTCTTAATGTGCACGAATTTAGTATTTGCACCAAGGAAAATACCATTCTGTTCAATATAATATCGTGCGCCGACACCAGTCATAAAACGGTTTGGTGTCAAGGCATTCGAGTTCATTTGAAAGTCTATCAACCCCAGCAACATCAGGTCATCGGTGAAGAAGTAGCCCAACTTTCCCTGCACACCGAGGTTCAAATTGTCGGCTCCACTATAGCTCATGTTCAAGCCAGTCAGTGAAGCTCCAGCATAACACTTGCCTTCTTCAAACTGCGCATGGGCCGTGACGGCCATCAACAAGGTTGTCACAAACAAGATAATTTTCTTTTTCATCGTTCTTTTTCTCTTATAAAACGCTAATTATATGAATTCTTCCAACAGAAGTAATGCTGCAAATTTAGTGATTTTATCACAGCCCGCAAAATTTTGAATGGCTTTATTTATACACAAAGAAAGTTCCTCCATCGCTGCCGGCATACTTTTTCAACAAATCAAGAATATATCCCGCGTTGGCCTTTACCCGCTTTTCATCGCCGTCATAGCCATTGATGAGCACCAAAAGATGCGTTGTTTTGTCCGTTATCTTCGTGCGTTCATGGTCACTGGTCGGCGTTCCTACGCCCCCGATTTCATCGCGATAGACAGGCAATCCCTCTATATTGAGCTGTCCACGCCCTATTCCTTCGTAGGGCTCACCGGCTTTTCCGATGCCCAAGGTCAGCCTTTCGCCCACGATTTTATCGGCATCAAAGCCACCGATACTATAGCCATAGGCCATCGAAGCAAGGTTGATTAAGTCCACCAAAGTGTCGATTTGATAGAGCGCTTTGCCCTGTAACAGCCTTCGAATCAAGGCTTCTGAGGCCGGACGATAGCGTGACGGGTCTTTCCCTGATGCCCGATATACACGACGGGTTGCCGCAATCCCGCTGATATTCTTCAACGTTTCGGTGGTGAGTTCCGTCCGAATTCGCTCGCCAAAAGCGTGGATTTCGTCCCACAAACCACCGTTATAGGGCGAGTTGACGACCTTTGCTTCCACACAAGCCCCAACAAATTCGGGGCAAACCTTCGCTATTTCTTTGCTTACAATGATTTCCATAACGACTACAAATGTAGGCAAAAAAATCAAGAAACATAGGCTTTCATTTCACAAAACAAATCAAGTGCCCTATTATGTCCTAAACTTTATGGGCACAGCAAAAACTTTATGGGCACAGCAAACCTGCAACGAACGGGTCGTCCGTCCTTGATGGCAGGCTTGAAACGCGGAAGCTGTCGCCACACTTTCAAGGCTTCGATTTCAAAAGGCACATCGGTTCTATGAACCAATTGGGGACATGAGAGCGTGCCATCGGCCTCAACGACAAACTGAATGACCACTTTCCATTGCCCACATGACTCCTGAGCTACGGCCGGCCACAGCAAATGATCGATTAAGAACTTGAACATTGCCTGCTGACCACCCGGAAATTCGGGCATTGTATCGCAGACTTCGTAAATCCGTCCACGTGTTTCTCGCCAGCCATTCAGCTTGAAAAAGAAGGAAGGGACAGCCATTCTACACTCGCCATCTATGTGATATTGCTCCCAAGGATAGACCGAAACCAACGACGAAACAACGATTTCTTTCAATCGTTTTTGGGCAGATAGGGATAGTGAATCGGGCCACATGCGCATGATTTCTACCCTGCATGAGTCGGCCATTTGGCCCCAACGCGAAGGGAACAACCGTGCTTGCAGCACTATCGAATGGCCTTCCAACTCGGGAATATCGGCCAAAGGAATATGATTTTCGATGGAATCGGGGTGGAAAAGCTGCATGGGTGACAGCCCCACAAGCTTCTCATTGCGAAACGTTCTCTGCTTTGTAACATTCCCATTCAGCACATCTGCCATCGTTTCCTGCACGTAATTGCGGTCGAAACCATCGTGCACATAGCGCACAAGATCGCCTCTTCCGTAGCGCAAGGTGCCCGAAACCCACTTGGCAACCACGTGCCCATGCTTGAGATAGGCCTTGAAAATGCGATTGAAACTGCATTTGTCAAGCATCGCATAACCATCACCTTTCTTCGAAACATAGCCCACACTGTCTAACAACAATTGCCCGTTTGCTATCGTCCAATAACCTTTGAAACCGTCCCAATTAGAGGTCCTGGAACCTTTTTCCTTGTCAACAAGGCCCTGTAACGATTGAAACAACGTTTCATTCTGCACTATCGGTCGTGCCAACAACGCATAGGCGATGCCGTCAACATAAACAACATCCGCCTCTTGTGCTGTCGCAAAGCCCCGCAAGGTTAATGCCGTAAGCCATAAAATCAAAAGCAAACGTCGCCTCATAAACTTAAAATTCAAGGCCGTTGATACGCACCCATGAAACAAATGGCACCAAAACGATTGGTCACTACATAGAGAAACGGATGGTTGCAAAGCACAAAACGTTTCTTCAATTCCTTCTTCTTAGGTTGTTCAGTGGCACTAAGCACAGCGACTTCCACCGTAGTTTGGGCCTCAGCATGGGTGCGCTGCTCATTGAAATCAATCCGAACTTCCTGCTTGACACCATCAACATAGGCCCGTTCTGCCACCATATTGGAGAGGTTGGCAAGCTTCATATCAAAAGCATCTTGCACGCCTAACTGCCTCAGAACGCCTTTCATGTCATTTTCTTTGGCTGCACTGAACTTCGGAAACCATAGGCTCACGTCGGCCAACTCCATTTGTTTCGCAGCCTGTCGCCATGCCGTAGCATTCAAATTCGGCATAATCTGCCTCAATTTCTTCCCCATCTTAGGCAGCAATACATAGAGATTGAAGTCGCCTTTATACGGAATCTTAACCAACTGATAATCTTCTGTTTCCATATAATTGAGGTCGAATTGGCCCTTCATCAGCGGCACTTTGGCTACCTTTCCCTGTTCGGTCGTGAACGTATGAGGCTGCGTTTCCATTGGTTCGAATTCCTCTTTCCAAGCCCCATCAAATGTCAATGTGTTGCTAAGAATGAGCTTTTGAGCCTCTTTTCCCGCTTCAATCGTTGCAAAATAACTTTGTATCATGCGCTCTTCAAAGGCAGACAGCAACGCAACATCGGCCCCGACCACGAGCTTGTTGGCGCTTGTCAGCGTGGCAACCTCGTCATCAGGGCTTTCAGAATGGCTTTTCACCGTAGCTGCATCGGCCAACAACATCTTACGACATAGACTGTCTGCCAGTCCTTCTCGGCCCAAAACACGACTGATTTGCTGTTGTGTCATGCCCTCGGCACCTGCATTCAGCATATTCAAAGCATAGCAAAGACCGAGCGGAGAAACCAAGAAGTTCTCTTGATCACAGTGCATTTCGTGGAGCAATTGAAAGGCTACACCATTCACCATACTGTCAATTTGGGCGCATTCCGTGCCGTTTGCCTTGAACAAACCATACTTCCCGGCTGCCTCTTCCTGCAATGTCGGTGCCTTACATGCCACAAAAAGCAAGGCCAAAGCCCCTATATACCACTTTGTTTTCATCATGCGTCGATAAGATTTTTATTTGAAAAATGTAAAAACTGTCGTTGTCTTAATCATGTTCTTCTTTGCAAAGATAAAGCTTTTTTGTGCAGATTGGTTCAAATGATGCCCTAAATTTGAAACTCATCTCTGATTTTAAAAAGAAAAGGAAGCCCAAACTTGCAGACTTTCTATGGCGTATAAAAGTGCAAACTTAGTGCTCTTTCGATTTTTAGAGCCTGAAACAGACCCTCCCTTTTGTCAATTTTTATTCCCTATTTTTAACACTTCGAGAGGTGATGAAATAGAAATAAGGAGACTCTAAAACAGACATTTCCGAAATGGTTTTATGCTATTGAGGGTCGTTTTCCATCACTTTCCGACGCAACATGCCCCATATTTGCATGCAAAATGAGCCTTATCGCGCATCAAAATAAGCCATTTGATGACCATAAGCCACCCACTTTCCACTCAAAAACCTATCATCTTTCAACACAGAATGCCGCAAAAAGGCATCCATTTTCATCTATTTTTCATAACTATTTGACAAACAACAATTTACAAACCACGCTCAAAACACACGTATTTCCGCCCAAAAGATTTTGAATTTTGAATAACGCAAGCACGCAAAGGCATTTGTAAAAGAAAATCGGAGAGCCCGAACCGTGAGTCAATAAAAATTTAATGGGGAAGAATAAGCTGACAAAAACTATTGCTAAATATTTGCTTTGTCGGCAAAAATGCACTATCTTTGCCTTGGAAACAAATAAAAACGATGATGGATAAACAAATCGGATTAAACCCCACACAGTTGTATCTGCTGAAGCTGTTTGCCCAAAACGGATCAGAAAAAAGCCTGAATGAACTGAAAAAAGTGTTGGTGGAATACTACCAAAAGAAATTAAACAAGAAACTTAATGACCTTTGGAATGACGGAGTAATAACTCCTGAGAAGTTGGAAGAAATCAAACACATGCATCTCAGGACTCATACCAGCAATTGATGGAACATATTGTTCTTGACACGAATTGCCTTGTACTCTGTCTTCCAGAGAAGAGTGCTTACCATAAGGTGTGGCTATCTTTCCTGAAAGGAACGTATAAGTTATGTGTATCCAATGAGATTATGGAGGAGTATGCCGAAATCGTCGGCAGGTTTTGGGGTAAGGACATTGCTGATTATGTAATGAAAGTCATTATCGGAAGCAGCAATACACATTTCTTTACGCCTTATTTCAAGTTCGGCCTCATTACAACCGACCCTGACGACAATAAATTCGTGGACTGTGCCATTGCTGCGAACGCCCATTTCATCGTAACAGAAGACAAACATTTTGAGGTTCTGAAAGAAATAGACTTTCCACAAGTAGACGTAATAGGCATTGACGCCTTTGTCGAACAACTCAATAAGCTTCCCACAGCGTCCAAATAAGCCCATACAAGTAGTCACTCACTCCCTTTGGGAGGGGCGGGTTGAGTGTCCTACTCATTCTTCCTGTAACTCAAAATAGCCCAAGTGTCGAAGAACAGGGCAAAGACCGAAAGACCAAGCAGTTGGGGAAGAATGCTTTGGAAATCGCCCCCACGCACGAAGACCGTGCGAATGCCTTCGATGAAATAGGAAACGGGGTTGACGAAAGTGGTCAGATAGGCCCACCGGGGCATAGAGCGTACGGGCGTGAACAGGCCACTCATGAGCATTAACACCACCAAGAAAAACCACAAGACGAACATAGCTTGCTGCATGGTTTGGTTGTAATTGGAGATAACTAAGCCGAAACCACTGAAGCAAAAGGCCAAAAGCAACGCCAAAAGATAGACCCATCCAAGGCTTCCCACACACGTAATGCCATACACAAGCCATGCAAGCACGAAGCAAATCGTCATCACTATCAATCCAAGAAACCAATAAGGAATGAGTTTAGCCATGATAAACGAGAACTTACCCACAGGTGTTACGTTGATGGCCTCAATGGTTCCGGTCTCCTTTTCGGCCACGATATTCAGTGCAGGAAGGGCACCACAAACCATCATCAACAAAATTCCCATAAGCGCAGGCACCATGAACAGTTTACTGTCAAGGTGCTTGTTGTAGAGATACAAGGTGGAAACACGGTCGGTCAACGTAGAAAACAGAGCGTCAGCCGATACATGCTCGGTCACGATACGGTTCATATAAGCGGCCCCCATAGCCCCTTTCGTCCCATTGACTGCATTCACGGCCACGAGAATTTGAGGCTGTTTGCCTTGCATTCTGTCGCGTTCAAAATGGTCAGGAAGCTCGACAATGACATCTGCTTCAGACTGTTCGATGTCGTTCAAAGCGTCACTATACGATGCTTTCTCACCCTTGAAAACGAAGTAATGACTTGCTTCAATGCGATGAACCAATTGCTGTGAAAGTGTAGAACGGTCGTTATCGACAACCACAACCGCGATATTCTTCACCTCCATATTCATCACCCAAGGCATCACACACATGATGAAAACGGGGTAAATCAGCACCAACACCTTGAGAAAAGGATTGCGCTTCATCTGCAACAACTCCTTATATATAAGATAACGTAAGCGCATTTTATTCCAATCTTTTGTTAAACTTCAACAGAGCCGTCGTCAAGAAGACTACCGTCATGACTGAAAGTATGACAACTTCTTGCGCAACATGACGGAAACCTACACCCATAATGAGTAGCTTGCGCATGGCGGAAATGAAATAACGAGGTGGCATCAAGGCCGAAACCCACTGCAAAACAGAAGGCATGCTCTCGATGGGGAACATCATACCACTTAGCAAACTGGTCGGCATAAGCAGCATGATTGCCGATGCTAAAAGGGCAACCATCTGCGTCTTTGCTATCGTACTGATGAGCAAACCCAACGATAATCCTAAGAGAATATAAATGGCTGAGACCAATAAAATGAGCCAAAGACTGCCGGCAATCGGCACATTCAACACATAACGCGACATGAGAAGGATACTCAACAGCACGGCAAATGCTAATACAAGATAGGGCACTGCTTTCGACAAAATGATAAGTAATGGGCGCACAGGAGACACCAACAAGACTTCCATTGTACCCCGTTCTTTCTCGCGAACAATGCTGATACTCGTCATCATTGCGCAGATTAACATGAGCAACATGCCCATGATTCCGGGCACAAAGTTGTAGGAACTCTTCATTTGGGGATTGTAAAGCATTTTTAAGGAGACACTATTTGGTACTTCAATCCGCATGACATTCATCAGCTGAGTACCCATGATTTGCGAGGCATAATTGCTGTATTGCTGTGCCATATTGGGGTCGGCACCATCTATAATGAGCTGCACTCCGCCATGTTTGGTGGCAAAATCGGGGCTGAAAACCACGGCCATATCGGCCTTTTGATTGCGAATGAGACGTTCAGCTTCAGCGGGTGTGTGAACCCAAACCGCCACATTGAAGTATTCAGATTGGTCGAGTGCCTCGACAATACGCTGCGTCTGATGATCGAGTTGTGAGGCAACGACCACCGTACGCACATTGCGTACATCGGTAGAAATGGCGAAACCGAAGAGCAACATCTGCACGACAGGCATGCCAAAGAGTATCAACATCGTACGCACATCACGTGTGATATGCTTAGTTTCCTTGATGATAAATGACCAAAACTCTTTCATGTTTAATCACTTTGTCGGGTAGATTGGCGTGCTAAAAGCGTGAACACACTGTTCATATCGGGCTGATTAAAGCACGTTTTCAATTCATTGGGCGTGCCAATTGCACTGATTTTACCATCTACCATGATGGAGATACGGTCGCAATATTCGGCTTCATCCATATAATGCGTGGTTACAAAAACCGTTATACCTCGTTGAGCTGCCTCGTAAATCAGCTCCCAAAACTGTCGCCGAGTGGCTGGATCTACACCACCAGTTGGCTCATCCAAGAAGACAATATCGGGCTCGTGGAAGATGCTTACCGAGAAAGCAAGCTTCTGTTTCCAGCCTAAAGGGAGCGACGAAACAATGTCATTGGCATGGTCGGTGAACTGTAAACGTTGTAGCATTCGGTTGAGTTTAGACTCTATCTCTGCCGATGCCATTCCGTAAATATGGCCGAACAGACGGATATTCTCTGCCACCGTGAGGTCTTCATAGAGTGAGAACTTTTGGCTCATATAGCCGATATGTCGCTTGATTTGCTCGTATTCCGTCGACACATCAAAACCTGCAACGGTGCCATGTCCACCGGTGGACTTACTAAGTCCTGTCAGAATGTGCATCGCTGTGGTCTTTCCTGCTCCATTAGCTCCCAAGAATCCGAAGATTTCTCCACGGTGAACACTGAACGAAATGTCATCAACGGCATGGAAATCCCCAAAGGCTTTCACTAAATGCTGCACTTGAATAACATTTTCTTCGGCCTTTTCCGATGTACTTTCTTCATGATGTTGAAGTGCAGGAGGATTGAAAACATCTTTGAACTTCTCTAATATCTCATCAGGACTCCCCACTCCTTTCAACCTTCCTTCATGGAGGAATGCAACACGATTACAGCGCTTCACCTCTTCTATATAGGGTGTTGCGGCAAGGATAGTGATACTTTGATGCAAAGTTTCAAGCATATCCCAAAACTCTTTACGGCTTACAGGATCTACACCTGTGGTAGGTTCGTCAAGAAAAAGGACGGAAGGACGATGCACTAAAGCGCAACATAACGCCAGCTTTTGCTTCATTCCGCCCGACAAAGCGCCTGCCTTTCGTGTTTTAAACCGTTCGATCTGAGAATAGATAGGGGCTATCAAGGCATATCCTTCTGCCACGGTTGTAGAGAAAAGTGTGGCAAAAAACTGCAGATTTTCTTCTACTGTGAGATCCTGATAAAGTGAGAACCGACCGGGCATATAGCCAACTCGCCGGCGAATAGCCTTCATTCCCGTCACCACATCAAAGCCATCAACGGTGGCACTTCCTTCATCCGCCAACAGCAAAGTGGTCAGAATGCGGAACAGTGTAGTCTTCCCTGCTCCGTCAGGTCCGATGAGTCCGAAGATTTCTCCACGATTTACATCGAATGAAACGTCTTGTAAAGCCTGCACTTCATAGCGTTTAGACAGGTGACTAACGGAAATTGACTTCTCCATACATACCGATTTTAATCTTCCCGTCATTTTTTACGGCTACCTTCATGGCATAAACCAAGTCGGCACGCTCATCATCCGTGAGGATTGTCTTGGGCGTAAACTCACTCTTGGAGGCTATCCATGCGATTATACCCGGGTAGCTTCGCTTCTCATTGCCATAGTCTGCAAAGACCGTTACTCGCTGTCCTAAACGCACTTGTTGCAATTGTCGGCTCGTGATATAGGCACGCAAGAAGAGCCGTTCTGTGTCGGCCACCTTGAAAAGCGGTTTTCCTATAACAGCGAACTCACCGGGTTCAGCATACTTCTCTAATACAAAGCCACTGATAGGTGAGGCGATATGGCACTTACGCAGCTGGTCTACGACTTGCAATTTCTCTACATCTGCCGTCCCCATTTGGGCTGTCAAGCTACGCGTAGAGGTTCCCAATGTCGCACTTTGTGCCGCTAATTGGCGCTGCAACACAAGCTGTTGGCTACGCGAATCGTCTAAGATTTTGCGGTTAGCTGCCCCATCTTTCACGAGTTGGGTATAACGGTCGACCTCTTGTTGTGCCTTGGCAACCTGCTGACGTAAGGCTGCAATCTGTGTAGCTGTATTCGGTTTCTGTGCCTGATAGACCATTCTGACGGCACCGATTTGTCGGGCTTTCAAGTAGAGTTGCACAGTATCGATGCACCCAACCTCTGCTCCTGCCATGACTTTTCCGCCTTCCTGCACGTCAAAGCGTAACAATTTACCTGTCTGTTCGGCCGAAACAGTCACCTCGGTAGCCTCGAATGTGCCCGTTGCGTCGAATGTGTTATCTTTATCGCCACATGCCACCAAGAGCAAGGCTGCAAACAAAATGTTCTTTTTCATAACAGATTGTATTTTATGATTATTGATTGATGTTCGTTCGGAGGGCATAAAGTGCCTCTATTAACCGGATTTCATGCGTTGAATGCTGCTGGCGTGCCTTTGAAACCGCATTGATATCGCGCAGCATCTCATTGACGCTCTCCGTGCCCAGACGTACTTTCTTCTCGCTTTTGTCACGGATTTGCTCACGAAGTCTGACGATTTCATCGTCGTGGACAAGCTGTTTCTTCAGCATGGCGATGTTGCCTTCGGTGCTTTCCACCTCTAAACCGTTATTGAAAAGAAAGGTGGCACGCTCGGATTCCACCTGCTGTCGCTCTACATCAAGCCTGCGAAGGTCGTTCTTCCGCGTGTAGAGTGCGCCAATATTCCAACTGAATGTGATACCACCGGCCAGCATTCCATTCTTCATCAAATCGGTTACTTTCGTGTGATATGCGCCCATTCCAAAAGCTTTTAGCGTGGGCATGAGACGTGAATCGAGTTGTTTGCGTTGCGCATTCAATAGCCCTTCACGCGCTTGATAATAGGAAAGCTCTGGCCGAAGCACCTCCCTTGACGACGTTTCCAAGGCAGTGGGCATCTCCAACCGAGTGTCATTACCTAACGATTGACCAACGAACAGCCCCAACATCTTCAGATATGAAAGTCTTGAAGCCTGCTGCGTGTCGAGCAACTGTAAGGCATTCTCCTGCTCAACTGCCACGACATCGACATCACTTTGGTTGGCAACACCCGCTTTTAGCATAGCTTCTACGGTCTTACGGCTTAGAGTTAAGTCCTCTTGCAACAAGCGTGTGTGCTTGATTTGCGCATCCAATAACAAGATACCGAAGTAGAGTTGCTCCACCCGGCGGTTCAAATCATAGAGCGAAACGGCTAACTGTCGATGCTGAACTTCGGCTTGCGCCCGCACCATTTGGCGCTGTGTACGGGTCTGACCACCGTCATAGAGGTTCTGATTGAGCATCACCATGCCCGAAGCCATCGTATTCTTGGTGTCTATTCCCAGCTGTTTCATCGGCCCGCTTACGTCCAACAAATCTGTAAATGCAATGCCACTGACCGACACAGCAACTTGAGGAAGCCACGACTTCGCAGCATTCTCAAGCGTAAAATCACGTGTGAGTTCGATTAAACGATACTGGCTCACGGCGGGATAATTGGCTTCAGCCCGCTGTTTACAAGCCTCCAACGTGAGCGATTGTGCCCACAACTGCAAGGGCAGAACGCAACAGCATATCAATAATTTCTTTTTCATTGTTCTGTCATTTAGTTGCTGCAAAGATAGGACAAAACACATCATGATGTGTTATCCTTTTATAGTGAATAATGTTCTTTTCGTAAGATTCGAGGCAAAAAAGCGCTCTAAAAAGCAAAAATCATTATCTTTGCATCATATTTCAACCCAAAAAGAGATGCAAGACAAGCCCGTTTCACTCACTTTCGACCGCTTCAAGGCACTCGTCGAAGCCTACAAAAGCAACACACCCAGCAATATTGTCATCACAAAAGACTTCTCCGTGGTCACCGATTTGAGGTATGTTCTCCAAGCAGTACTACAAGTTGGCTCGATATTTCAGCTGCAAGACTATCGCTGTGGCCTGATACGTTCGGGCAAAGCTACGGTTCGTTTCAATCTTCTTGATAAGGAATTGACTGCCGGAACCCTTGTTTTTTTCACACCGGGTACGATTGTTCAACCCCTCAAAGCATCAAAAGACTTCAACTTAACGGGCATGGCTTGCTCGTCGGATTTCCTGCATTTAGCTTTAAACAACGACTTTCCTGCGACATTCAATAGGCCGATGACCGACGCACAGAAGCTACTTTCGTCCACCGAAAGCAGCTTTATTCAGCGTCTTTTCGGACTTCTCCATGAAACGGTTTCGCAACCGGAACATAGCCAACAAGTCGTTAAAAGCATCATTCGCACGATTATCTATCAATATGATTTTCATTTTTCGGTTGTCAAAGAGACTACTACGGAACATTCCAACAATCGAAATATCTTCGAACGCTTCATTTATTTGGTGAACAATCACTGCAAACAAGAGCACCAAATGGCTTTCTATGCCGAGAAAATGTGCCTTACCGACCGCTATCTCGGCACGGTTGTGAAAGCCGTAAGCGGGCAGACAGGCAAGGAATGGATAGACCGTGCGCTGATTACCTCGGCCAAAGTGATGCTCAAACACAGTGATCGCACCGTCGTACAAATAGCAGATGAGCTCCATTTTCCTACCGTTAGCTTCTTCTGTAAATACTTCAAAAGGCTCACAAACCTTACGCCCAATCAATTCAGACAAACTGTACCGTGAAAAAACTTTAGCCGAATTTCGGGCTTATTCAATAGAAAAATCGTATTTTTGTCGCTAAAGAACTATTCATTATGACAGAAGATAAACTGAGAAAGATGCGCGAACTGGTTGATACACTCAACGAAGCAGCCGACGCATACTATAACGGACAAGGCGAACGCATGTCGGATTATGAGTGGGATGCCATGTTCGACCAACTGAAACAACTGGAAATCGAGACCGGACAGCAGCTACCTGACTCGCCCACCAACCGCGTGTCGGAAGACAATATCACGGGACAAAAGGAGGAACATGAGTTCCCTGCGCTCTCATTGGCCAAGACCAAGCAACCCGAAGAGCTGGCGAAATGGGCGGAAGGTCGCCCAATTTGGCTCAGTTGGAAGCTGGACGGACTGACCCTTGTCGTCACATTTGACAACGGGAAACTGACGAAAGTGGTGACAAGGGGCAATGGACACGTGGGCACAAACATTACACATCTGGCCCCGGCCATAGCGGGAATACCGCGCGAAATCAAGGCAGTGGGCCACGTAGTTGTGCGTGGTGAGTGCGTCATCAGCTATGAAGACTTTGAACAATTCAACATGGAAAGCGACGAAGAATACGCAAATCCGCGCAATTTGGCATCGGGTTCGCTCACCTTGAAAGACGTGGACGAAGTGCGACAGCGCCATCTTCGGTGGATTCCCTTTACGTTAGTCTATACCGAAGAGGCCATCGACTCATGGGGAGCACGCATGGATTGGCTCGAAATGAACGGCATGAAGGCTGTGGAGCGTGAGCAAATCACACAGCCAACGCTGCAGAACATCGAGCAGGTGATAGCCCGATGGACAGAGAAAGTGACCGATAAGGAAAACCCATATCCTGTAGATGGGCTCGTTATCACCTATGACGACACGGCCTTTGCACAGACGGGAAGCGTCACAGGTCACCATGCCACGCGTGCAGGTTACGCTTTTAAGTGGCAGGACGAGCATGCCGACACGACGTTAGATCACATCGAATGGAGTTGTGCGGCCAGCACCATCTCGCCCGTGGCAGTCTTTTCGCCTGTCGAACTGGAGGGAACAACCGTGAAACGCGCCTCACTCTGCAACATCAGCGAGTGCGAACGGCTCGGCATCGGCAGCCGAGGAACACGACTGAGTGTCATCAAAGCCAACAAGATCATACCGAAAGTAATCCGCGTCGACGAGAAAATCGGCGAATTGGAGATACCGGATTGCTGTCCTGTTTGCGGTGCACAGACACGCATTTCCATCAGTCCTGCCAGCGCAACCAAGACGCTTCATTGCACCAACGCCAAGTGTCCGGCCAAGCAACTGCGTAAGTTCGCCCGCTTCGTGAGCAAGGAAGGCGTCAATATTGACGGCATTTCGGAACAGACAGTGGCCAAGTTCATCAACTTGGGTTGGGTGAAAGAATATGCCGACTTGTACAGATTGAAAGACCATGCCTTGGAGATTGCAGCGATGGAAGGCTTCGGCGAGAAGAGTGCGCGCAATCTATTGCGTTCCATTGAAAAGGCCCGCGACGTGGAAGCACGGCGTTTTCTCTATGCTTTGAGCATTCCGTTGTGCGGTCAGGACGTGTGCAAACGCTTGTTGGGCGCCTATCCTCTGCGCGAAATCATCGACATTGCCAGCGGTAAGAGCGACAAAATAGTGCCCGGAGGTGATACTCCTTTCGCACTCATTGCGGGCATCGGACCGGAAAAGAGTAACCGCATCGTGGAATGGTTTCATGATGAAGAGAACCTGCTGATGGTTGAAAAGCTGCTCGGGCAGGTGCGCGTAAGCCAAGAAAGTAATGAGCCGAGCGGCGAGAAGTGCAAGGGATTGACTTTCGTTGTGACCGGTGACGTGACGCGATATAAGAACCGCAACGAGCTGAAAGCCTATATCGAGGGACAAGGGGGCAAGGTGACGGGCAGCGTAAGCAAGTCGACCAACTACCTTATCAACAACGATGTGGCCTCCGTAAGCACCAAAAACCAAAAGGCACGGCAGTTGGGTATTCCCGTTATCTCCGAGTCGGAATTCATCGAACGCTTTGGAAGCGAATAGCAAGAATGCCCCATCTGGCTTGCCCAATCGCAGAAAAAGCATTACTTTTGCAGGCATGAGAATAGACATTATAAGCGTCCTCCCGGAGATGATTGAGGGATTTGTAGGCGAATCCATATTGGCACGGGCACAGAAAAAAGGCTTGGTAGAAATCAAACTTCACAATCTTCGCGACTACTCACGCGACAAATGGCGTCGCGTTGACGACTATCCTTACGGCGGAAGCGCGGGCATGGTGATGCAGTGCGAGCCGATTGACCGCTGTATCTCGGCCCTGAAAGCCGAGCACGACTATGATGAAGTAATCTATACCAGCCCCGATGGCGAGCCATTCAACCAGCACATAGCCAACGATCTCTCGCTGAAAGGCAATCTGATTATCCTTTGTGGCCACTATAAAGGCATCGACCAACGCGTGCGCGACCACTTGATTACGCGCGAAATCAGTATCGGAGACTACGTACTCACGGGCGGAGAACTGGCAGCTGCAGTGATGACAGATGCCATTGTTCGCCTTATTCCCGGCACAATCAGCGACGAACAGAGTGCACTAAGCGACTGTTTCCAAGACGATATGCTGGCTGCGCCCATCTATACGCGCCCTGCCGACTACAAGGGCTGGAAAGTTCCCGACATTCTGCTAAGCGGAAACGAGGCAAAAGTGCGCCAGTGGGAGTTCGATCAAGCCATGGAACGCACCAAACGACTGCGTCCCGACCTGCTGAAATAGTTGGCTTACAGAAGCCTAACAGCCATAATGACAATGTAGGGACGCAAGGCTCGTGCGTCCGCCCCCTTCGGAATGGAAACATAAACATGGGGGTGGTTGAGCGGACGCACGGACCGTGCGTCTCTACATGCATTCGAACTGATATTCAACGACTTACACCTTGCATTTCAATTCCGCCCATTTTACCGTACAATCTCAGCCATATTGCACGACAAAATGGCTGAGATTGCGCGGTAAAATAGGTGAAGTCAGAAAACAAGATGGCTGAAAAGAAAAGCCGGACATGACTGCCCGGCTTGTTTATATCCAAAATGATGAACCTTCATTTAGAAGTTCTCAGCTGCAACTTGGAAGAAACTCTTCGGATGGTTGCAGACCGGACAAACCTCAGGGGCTGATTTTCCGATATGAATGTGGCCACAATTGCGGCATTGCCAAATGCGGTCGCCGTCCTTGGAGAACACAATACCCTCTTCAATGTTCTGCAACAGTTTGCGATAACGCTCTTCGTGACGCTTCTCAATGGCCCCAACGCCACGGAACTTAACGGCAAGTTCGGGGAAACCGTCCTCGATTGCCTGCTTAGCCATGGCGTCATACATGTCGGTCCACTCGTAGTTTTCGCCCGCAGCTGCGTCGGCAAGGTTCGTAGTTGTCGTGGGAATGTCTCCCTCGTGCAAGAACTTGAACCACAGTTTTGCATGCTCTTTCTCGTTAAGAGCAGTCTCTGTGAAGAGCTCTGCAATCTGCTCATAGCCGTCTTTCTTGGCCTTTGAGGCATAATAAAGATACTTGGTATGCGCCTGACTCTCGCCTGCAAAGGCCGTCATTAAGTTCTGTTCAGTCTTCGTTCCCTTCAATGCTTTGGGGTCGAATGCCTTAAACTTTTCAGCTTTGGCATGGCATACGGGGCACGATTCGGGTGCTTCCGTTCCCTCATGAATGTACCCACAAACGGTACAGATGAATTTCTTTTTCATAATGTTCTTGTATTAATGTTTTTGTTTTTGTTGATGCAAAGTTAGTTCTTTCTTTTCAGATTTGCAAAAGATGGAGCCTATATTCCGATAGAAGAAATCTATAATATCCATTCTGAACCTTTATCCATCGGCGTCCGAGGCTTTTTGAGAAACAAAAAAATGAGGATTATTTGATATTCCATGGCTTCTTCTGCCCGAAAACATCAAAAAAAGCGTATCTTTGCAATAAAATCTTATACCACAGGAGGAATTATGACCCTGCAACAATTGGAATATATCATGGCCGTTTACCGCCACAAGCACTTTGCCAAGGCGGCCGAGGCCTGCAATGTGACCCAACCTACGCTCAGTTCGATGATACAAAAGCTCGAGGAAGAGCTGGGCGTAAAGATCTTCGACCGTAAACGCCAACCCGTTCTACCCACACCTATCGGGCAAAACGTCATCGACCAAGGATGGGAAATCCTGCAACATGCCAAGCAACTCAAGGAGTCTGTCGAAGAAGAAAAGCATTCCTTGCGCGGCACTTTCCATGTAGGTATTCTGCCAACGATAGCACCTTATCTCATACCGCGCTTCTTCCCGCAACTCATGCAACGCCATCCTGAGTTGGATATCCGTATCCGTGAGATGCAAACCCACGAAATAAAGCAAGCGCTTCTGCATGGAGATATCGACGTAGGTATACTGGCTAAGCTCGACGGAATGGACGACTTTGAGACCTCACATTTGTTTTTCGAGCAGTTCTTCGGCTATGTAGCGAAAGGTGACCCCCTATATATAAATAAGGTAATACACACAAGCGACCTGAAAGGAGAATATCTTTGGATGCTCGATGAAGGCCATTGTTTCAGAGACCAATTGGTGAAATTCTGTCAACTTCAAGGGGCCAAGCAGAGTCAAAAGGCTTATTCATTGGGCAGTATCGAGACCTTCATGCGTATGGTTGAAAGCGGAAAGGGCATGACCTTCATTCCTGAACTGGCCATTTTCCAGTTGGCCGACAGCCAGAAAGAGCTTGTCAGGCCGTTTGCCATACCTATCCCGACGCGTGATATCGTGGTCATCAATAACAAAGATTTCGTGCGTGCGACCGTTCGCCGACTGCTTATCGAAGAGATTCAAAAGGCCGTTCCCGTTGATATGCTAAAGCTGAAACAGGTTCAACAGCGCGTATAATAGCCCCGGAAATAAGAAATCTTCATGTAAATAGCCGTCAGTTTTCACTGTCGGCTATATTTTTCCTCATTAATGAGGAAAATTTTCTCCTAATTTGACAACTATTTAAGTATTATTTACTATATTTGCAGCATAAACAAATGAACAATCTATGAAGCGACCAACCTATACAAAGCTGAAAAACGCATGGAAATCATTTGTCGATAGGCTTTCTTTTCGACAAAAGGTAACGATAACAACGCTTTGCGGGGTTGCTTTCGGATTGGTGATTCTATTCATGTATCTGCTCCGTATGCATACATATATCGTGGGAGATGACCCGGCTGCCTGCATCAACTGCCACATTATGTCACCCTATTATGCCACATGGTCGCACTCATCTCACGGTCGTGATGTTACTTGTAATGATTGTCATGTGCCCAATAATAATATAGTTTCGCATTACTTCTTCAAAGGCAAGGACGGAATGAAGCATGTTGCTTACTTCGTTACTCACAGCGAACGGCAAGCCATTGAGGCTGAAGATGCATCGGCGGAAGTAATCATGGACAATTGCATTCGTTGTCACAAGCAACTCAATCAAGAGTTCGTCAAAACCGGACGCATTGACTACATGATGGCCAAGCGCGGCGAAGGGAAAGTCTGTTGGGACTGTCACCGCGACGTGCCTCACATGGGAATGAACTCGCTTTCTTCCACTCCGGGAGCCGAATTTGTAGAGCCGATGCCACCTGACCCCGTTCCGGCATGGCTGCAAAAGGCCTTGGGACACACGCCTTATGAAGGTTCAAAATAGGGAATATAACGATCTAATCGTATCATCTCACCCCGTCTAACGAAATAAATAATCAAACTTAATAGCTATGGCAAAACAACTAAAGAAATGGCAAGGCTGGCTACTCTTCGGAGGAGCCATGGTTGTTGTGTTCATTCTGGGTCTCATCTGCTCTTCACTCTTGGAAAGAAGAGCCGAAGTTGCCAGTATATTCAACAATCGACGCACGCCAATGACAGACTCTATTGTAGCCCAAAATGAGAAATTCGCAGCGGATTTTCCACGTGAATACCAATCATGGGCCATGACGGAAGACACCACTTTCGAGAGCAAATACAATGGCTCACAGGAGAAAAGCATTCTGGAGAGATTTCCCGAAATCGTTGTTATATGGGACGGTTATGCTTTCTCAAGGGACTACAACACCCCACGTGGGCACCGTCATTGCATTGAAGACCTGCGCAAGATACTGCGTACAGGCTCTCCGGGCGTTGATGGTCAGAAGGATCTTCAGCCCGGAACGTGCTGGACCTGCAAGGGGCCTGACGTTCCTCGACTAATGCACGAGAAAGGAACCAATGCTTTCTATGCTGCAAAATGGAGTGATTGGGGCGGTGAAGTGATGAACTCCGTGGGCTGTTCCGACTGCCATGATGCCCGAACGATGGATCTTCGGCCAGCTCGACCAGCTTTGTATGAGGCATGGGCACGCGTAGGCAAGGATGTCAAGAAGGCCGGACATCAAGAAATGAGAAGCTTGGTCTGTGCACAATGCCACACCGAATACTACTTTGAAAAAGAGAATGGTAACTATCTGCATTTCCCACAAGAGAAAGGACTCACATGTGAGGCGGCCGAAGAATACTATGACAGTATCGGTTTCTACGACTATATCCACCCTCTCTCTCATGCTAAGATTTTGAAGGCCCAACACCCGGGTTACGAAATGTTCAAACAGGGAATCCATGGCCAACGCGGCCTTTCTTGTGCTGATTGCCACATGCCTTATATTTCTGAAGGTGGCGTTAAATATACCGATCATCATATCATGAGTCCGTTAGCTCATATCAACCGCACTTGTCAAACTTGCCATCGACAAGACGCAGAGACCCTTCGCCAGAACGTATATGAGCGTCAGCAGAAAGTCTATGACTTTGCCGTTAAGGTCAACAAAGAATTGGCTAACGCGCACATCTATGCCAAGTTTGCATGGGACAAGGGTGCTACAGAGGCCGAAATGAAGCAATGCCTGAGTGACATTCGCAAGAGTCAGTGGCGTTGGGACTATGCGTTGGCAAGCCATGGAGCAGCTTTCCATGCGCCACAAGAGGTGATGCGGCTCCTCGCCAATTCAATGATGTATGCCAAAGATGCCCAATTGCAGGCTACACGTGTTGCCGCAAAGCATGGCTTCACAGGCCAGATACCTCTCCCCGACATCTCAACTCGCGAGAAAGCAGCTAAATATGTAGGGCTTGACATGAAGACGCTGCATGCGCAGAAGCAGGATTTCCTCAACACTGTCGTTCCGAAATGGATTGAAACGGCACGCAAGAACAAGCGCTTCATCACACAACCCATGTAAGAACAACAACAGAAATAACTCCAAAGGGGCATTGAAGATATTTGCTTCGATGCCTCTTTTATAATGAAAAATTATGTGGAAAAAACCTTGGACCATGAAAGAAGGGACGGCCATTGTCATCGGATTGACTTTGGTTGGTCTGCTTCTTCAACTCACGATAGGGCCTTTAGACTGGGCTTTATTCCTTTGGCCGGCTAATGGAATAACGCTCATCGTCCTTATCATTGCTCTTCTTCTCTTTTATCTTCTCCGCAAACGTGTCTACTTCTTCAGTTTCATGGCAACGATGCAGGCAGCCATTCCGTCTATCATCGCAGCGGCATTGCTGACACTCATTATGGGGCTGACCCGGCAAGTTGCTTCAGACAAGCCTGCAGGAGACCTCATAGGACTGAGCAAGATGCTGAATTTCTGGCCGTTCATCCTTGTTTATTTCTGGATGACAATGATTATAGGAGAAGTCACCATCAAGCAGATAGCCCACTTTGCATGGCGCAGACTACCCGTCATCACAAGTCATTTAGGACTTTTCATCGCCCTTACGTGTGCAACATTAGGCAATGCCGACATGCAGAGACTCAAGATGTATTGTGAGAAAGGGCAGCCCGAATGGCGAGGACTTGATGCCTACAACAACGTACATGAACTACCTGTTGCCATTCAACTCAACCGCTTCACGATTGATGAATACCCACCCAAGCTCATGGTGATTGACAAAACAGGGAAACCGATGCCCTATAACAAACCCGAAGTGCTGCTCATCGACGACTCGTTTAAGCAAGGAATAATAGCAGGGTGGACCATACAGATTGACAAAAAGATAGAAGATGCCGTCCCGACTGACCTTGCCAATATGATAAAGAACATGCCCATGCAGATGCGAGGCATGGTTCGCATGGACTCACTTGGCATGGCCATCAAGAAAGGAGGCTACATCAAGAGCCGTCAAGCAGGTGCAGCTTGCGCCCTTTCCGTCACAGCAAGAAAAGCCGGAGCCGTAAAAAAGGGTTGGATAACCTGTGGAAGTTATCTATTCCCGTTAGAGACCTTGAAGCTCGACAATGGCAAATCACTCGTCATGGCAAGCCGAGAACCGAAGCGTTATGCCTCGAATGTGAATATCTATACCCAAGACGGAAAGAACATATTGACCGAGATTGAGGTCAACAAGCCCTACGCTGTCAATGGTTGGAAGATTTATCAGCTCAGCTACAACGAGCAGATGGGCAAATGGAGCAATGTCAGCGTGTTTGAGTTGGTGAGCGACCCATGGCTCAACGTCGTCTATGTAGGCATCTATCTATTATTAATCGGCGCAGTAGGAATGTTCTTCACTGCCGGCAAGAGAAAGGAAAACTAAACCATGACTTGGAGTTATTTTATCATCTTTGCGATTATATCGGTTATCTGTTGGGCTGTCGGAGCCACCGCTGCTTGGAAAGAAAAGAAGGCCATGGCCTATGCACTGACGGGCATCGGACTAACCGTTTTCTTTGCATACATATTATTCATGTGGATAAGTCTGGAGCGTCCGCCACTCCGCACAATGGGCGAAACACGGCTGTGGTATAGCTTTTTCCTACCATTGGCAGGTCTCATTGTCTACAGTCGCTGGCATTATAAATGGATACTCTCGTTCAGCACAGTGCTGGCCACCGTCTTTGTGTGCATCAACCTCTTCAAACCCGAAATCCATTCCAAGACCTTAATGCCCGCACTGCAGAGTCCTTGGTTCGCGCCCCACGTCATTGTCTACATGATGTCCTATGCCCTGCTCGGGGCAGCCATGGTAATGGCCGTTTATCTGCTGTTCATCAAGAAAACAAGTATCAACGAAGAAGAACTCGACATCACCGACAACCTCGTCTATGTAGGCCTGTCGTTCGTCACACTCGGCATGCTCATGGGCGCACTGTGGGCCAAGGAGGCTTGGGGACACTACTGGGCTTGGGACCCGAAAGAGACTTGGGCCGCCATCACATGGCTTTCTTATCTGGCCTATATTCACTATCGCCGCTATAAGCCCACCCATCCTAAGCCCGCTCTCGCCATGCTCATCGCGTGTTTCTGCCTGTTGCAAATGTGCTGGTGGGGCATCAACTATCTGCCTTCGGCACAAGGCGTGAGCGTGCATACGTACAGTATGGAGTGAGAAACGCAAGCACTAATGTAGAGACGCACGGCTCGTACGCTCGCCCAATGCCATGAACAAGTGAACGGGTTGGCAGTTAACAAACCATTGGAGCGGACGCACGAGCCGTGCGTCCCTACATACCTCGCAGCTTAAGAACGGCGCCCCTATAAGGAAGACCTCAGCTTTCCTATAAGGAACCCTTGACCTTTCCTATAAGGAAGACCTTGCCTTTCATATAAGGAACCCTTGACCTTTCCTTATATGAAAGGTGGAGGACTACTGATAGTAATCCTCTTGTACTTCCGATAGTAGTCCTATCGTACCTCCACTGGAAGTCCTTTTGGACCTCCAATAGGAGTCCTATCGTATAGATAGTATCTATCCTCCCCTATATATAGTATCTGTCCTTTCCTATAGATAGTATCTATCCTCTTGTATAGATACTATCTATCCAACCCTACACATACTATCTATCCTAAAGGACGCTAAGTATAAGTCCTCGACATCTTTAAGTATAAGTCCTCAAGGAGTCTAAGTATAACTCCTCAAGGACTTTAAGTATAAGTCCTCTTTACCTTCCCGTACACCGGACATTCAGGGCATTAAGGCAGTAGCTTCCGAACATCAAAGGAGCCGCTACGGAACTTCCCGATGTGTCATGCCATCATGCAGAGGAAAGAAAAACATCGTTTTGCTTTGCCGTTCCGAGCGTTTACCGTATCTTTGCAATGAAATACAAAACCGAAAAAGATGAATCTTAAAATCAGACTATCCGTGATGAACTTCCTTGAGTTTGCTGTCTGGGGAGCTTACCTCACCTGTATGGGTATTTACTTGGGAAACATGGGCATGGGCCAACACATCGGAGCGTTCTTCGCCATGCAAGGTATCGTCTCTATTTTCATGCCCGCCATCATGGGTATCATTGCCGACCGTTGGATTCCGGCACAACGTCTGTTAGGTTTCTGCCATTTATTCGCGGGTCTATTCATGTTTGGTGCAGCTTGGTATGGCCAGCAAACAGGCGCAGAAGCAGAGTTCGGCATTCTGTTCCTGCTCTATTCATTGAGCGTTGCTTTCTATATGCCAACACTGGCTTTGAGTAACTCCGTAGCTTATTCGGCACTCAGTCAGGCAGGCATGGACACCGTGAAAGACTTTCCGCCTATCCGTGTCTTCGGAACGATAGGTTTCATCTGCACCATGTGGTTCGTCGATATCATGGGGTATAAGAGCAATCATATGCAATTCGTTGTGAGCAGTGTCTTGAGTCTGCTGCTATTTCTTTATACTTTCAGCCTGCCCAACTGTAAAACCAATGGCAAGGGAAAGAAAACCAGTCTTGCCGATGCCTTCGGTTTAAAAGCCTTTGCACTGTTCAAGCAAAAGAAGATGGCCATCTTCTTCATCTTCTCGATGTTGCTCGGCGTCAGTCTGCAAATCACCAACGGCTTTGCCACCCCGTTCATCGAAAGTTTCAAAGACATACCCGAGTATGCAGACACGCTCGGCGTGAAATATCCTGTCATTCTCTACTCTATTTCGCAAATCAGTGAGACACTTTGCATCTTGATGATACCATTCTTCATGAAGCGTTACGGCATCAAGAACGTCATGCTCATTGCGATGTTCGCTTGGGTGATGCGTTTCGTACTGCTTGGAACGGGTAATCCCGGTAGCGGTGTGTGGATGTTTATCGCTTCGATGGTTATTTATGGCGTAGCCTTCGACTTTTTCAATATCTCTGGTTCGCTCTTCGTCGACCAATCTACAGACCCTGCAATCCGATCAAGTGCACAGGGACTGTTCATGCTAATGACAAACGGTATCGGAGCAACGGTAGGAGCGTTTGCCGCACAGGCTGTTGTCACCAGTCATACCGTAGGGCAGACGACAAACTGGGCTGCTTGCTGGTTCACCTTTGCCGGCTATGCGCTCCTTGTAGGCGTAAGTTTCGCGCTGATGTTCCGACCCGGCACTAAACAACAGAAGAATTATGATTAAAACAAGACTGAAATTCTATAACGTTTCAGAGATTGTCGGTGGCATGGACATCGGGCTTCTCGTGCTGACCGATGAAGCCATGACGCGCCAACTCTCTATCACTTGCGACAAGAATATGGTCAAAGCGTTCAGTCTTCGCATAAATCACGCGCCGGGAGTAGAAAGATTGCTTCCTGAAGCATTGGGAAGACTGCTGAGACAAGAGGGACATCACTTTGAAATCCACATTCATAGCATTGTAGACGGTATCTATAAAACCCTACTGATAGATACAGATACACTCGAAACCGTTGATATCCGCGTCAGCGATGCCGTGCTCTTTGCGCAGACAAACAACTTCCCTATCTATATCGAAGAGGAGTTAATGAGCAACCAAAGCACGCCTTTCGATGCCGAACAACCCAACAGACTCTCGCTTCCCATCAATGCTTTGAGCAACAAGATGCTAAAGATGGCCCTCGAAAAAAGCATCAATATCGAGGATTACAAAATGGCTGAGTATCTGAATGAAGAACTAAAACGGCGTAAAAACAAAACGGAATGAAAGAGGAGAGATATTTCTATGTGCCCAATGCCGACCGAAACAACGAACTCCCGCCGGAAGAAACGACCCACGCATTGCGTGTGCTTCGATTGCAAAGCGGCGACGATATGTTCCTGATGGACGGTCGGGGGAACTTCTATCACGCCGAAGTCAGCTTGGCAACCCATAAGAAATGCCTCTATCATATCAAGGAAACACTGCCACAACAGAAGACTTGGCGGGGCCATATTCACCTTGCCATCGCGCCTACCAAGCACATAGACCGCATGGAATGGTTGGCCGAGAAAGCCACAGAAGTGGGCTTTGACGAGATAACTTTCCTGCATTGTGCATTTTCCGAACGTAAGGCGCTGCGTACAGACCGCATAGAAAAGATTGTCATATCGGCTGCCAAGCAAAGCCGAAAGCCTTGGATTCCCGTGGTCAATGAACTCGAAAGCTTCAAAACCTTCATTCAACAACCACGCGAAGGACGCAAGTTCATCGCCCATTGCTATGAAGAAATCGAAAAGAAAGACTTTTTCGATGACCTTATGAACGGCCCTAATGAGAGGATAACAGTGCTCGTTGGGCCCGAAGGCGACTTTTCCATTGATGAAGTCAAGTTTGCCATGGCGCAAGGTTATGAGAGTGTCTCACTCGGACGAAGTCGTCTGCGCACAGAAACAGCTGGTTTGATAGCTGTCACCATGGCACAAATATCCCTAAGATGATGAAAAAACTAAGTTATATATTTGTCGGTCTCATGCTATTCTATATGGCTTCATGTTCCGACAACACCTATCTAAACGCCATTCCCGCTGAAAGTACGGCACTCATTTCGATAGATCCGGTCAAGATGAGCGGTATCAACAACGTGGCAGTGCTCAAAACACTGCTCCATGTCACCAATATGGACAAGAGCGGCATTGATGCCAGCCACAAGATATTCCTTTTTACCGCGCCCGATGGTAACTTAGGACTATGTGCCAAGGTGAAAGATGCCGACGACCTCAACGAGACTTTCAAGCAACTTTCAGGCAAAGGCTTGTCCACTGCACCCATCAAGCGACGTGGTTTCCGTTTTGCTGTATTGAAAGACGTGTGGGTAGCCGGTTGGAACGAGCAAGCCATTCTCGTGATGGGGCCTGTCACGCCCGATGCCCAAGCTGCCCTTCAACAGCAAATCTCCCAATATCTGAAACAAGACGAGGCAGACGGGGTCACAAACAGCAGGCTTTATGCCAAGCTCGACTCCATAGATGCGCCCATGGCCATGGTGGCACAAGCCGCAGCCTTGCCCGAACAGTTTGTCGTGCCTTTCACTTTGGGAGCCCCGAAAGATGCAGATGCCTCGCAAGTGATAGTTGCTGCAGAGATAACCGCAAAGAAACAACTGATGCAGGTCAATGGAACAACCTTCTCTTTCAACAAACGCATAAACAAGGCACTGCAAGATGCCCGCCAAGTGTTCCGTCCGATAAGCGGAAAATACATCGCGTGCTACCCCAAAGACGCTGTGCTTGGCATGTTCATGAACGTTGACGGCCGCCAGTTCCTGCCCATCATGCAAGCCAACAAGAGTTTGCAAGCCCTGCTCACAGGCATCAATACGGCCATCGACATGGACAATATCCTGCGAAGTGTGCATGGTGAGCTGGTGATTGCCACGCTTTCCGATGCCACCGACAGGCTTTCCATGGGCATGACCGCCGAACTAATCCATAAAAGATGGACGAAAGACGTTGCCTATTGGAAGGAAAGTTGCCCCAAAGGCGGTAGAATAGAGGATTGGGGGCCGGACATTTGGCATTATACAAGCGACAAAACAAATTTCTATTTCGGTGTAACGGCTAACCTTCAGTTCTTCTGTAGCAGCAAACAAGACGAGGAAAGCACGATGCTTATGCCCGTGAAAGACCCTTTATCCACCGAAGTTGCCGACTTAATCAAAGGGAAAAAACTGGCATTAGTGGTCAACCTCCGAGCCATGCAAGGCGAAAAAGCGGGGGCCGTGATGCAAATGTTGCGTCCGATATTCGGCAACATCGACACGATTGTCTATACATTAAAATAACGAAATTGGAAACCATAACATTCAATTCGGTCGTTCCGCAGGTCTTTTCTTCCACAGTTCAGCAACTCAAATCGGAGATTTGGAACACGGAAGTCACTTTCCGGAAAGGTCAGCTCTATCTTATTGAGGCCGATTCAGGTAAAGGTAAAAGCACCTTTTGCAGTTATGTCGTCGGCTATCGCCGTGATTACAGCGGAACCGTACTGTTCGACGCGAACGATACGATGCACTATAAAGTCAAAGATTGGATAGACGTGCGCCGACAGCACGTCAGTTACCTCTTTCAGGAGCTTCGGCTCTTTCCCGAACTCACGGCTTTCGAGAACGTAGAAATCAAAAACAAGCTCACAGGCTTCAAAAGTCGCGCGCAAATCATCGAATGGTTCGATAGGTTGGGCATTGCCGACAAGCTCCAATCCAAGGTCGGTCGCATGTCTTTCGGCCAACAACAGCGCGTAGCCATGCTGCGTGCGCTCGTGCAACCCTTCGATTTTATCCTTGCCGACGAGCCCATCAGCCACCTCGACGACACCAACTCGGCCGCCATGGCCGACATTATGCTGGCCGAAGCCAAGGCCCAAGGGGCCGGAGTCATCGTGACCAGCATCGGAAAACACATGAAACTTGAATACGATAAGACTTTGAAACTATGACTTTGGTTTGGAAATTACTACGCCAACACATCAGTATTCCGCAGTTTACAGGCTTCTTTTTTGCCAATCTCTTCGGCATGTTGATTGTCCTTTTGGGCTTTCAGTTCTATCAAGATGTCGTTCCCATGTTCACCGCCGAAGACAGTTTCATGAAGAACGACTTCCTTATTGTCAACAAAAAGATAGGAACGGCGAGCACTATCAGCGGCCGCAGCAACACGTTTTCCAATGCCGAGATCGACGATTTCGGCCGTCAACCGTTCGTAGGTCGCATCGGTTGGTTCACAGCAACAGCCTATAAGGCCGACGCCAACATGAGCGTGAACGGGACAAGCGTGCTGAACAATGGTGAAATCAACTTCGAAAGCATTCCCGATGTCTTTGTCGATGCGAAGAAAAGTAACTGGAAATACCGGCCCGGCGACACTACAGTGCCTATCATTCTGCCGCGTATCTACTTGACAATGTACAACTTCGGGTTTGCACAAAGCCATTCGTTGCCGAAGATAAGCGAGGGACTTGTGGGCATGATCGACTTTCGTATATTCGTTCACGGGCACAACAAGGAAGGCCGTTTCAACGGGAAAGTCATCGGATTTTCCAACCGTTTGAGTTCAATTCTCGTGCCTCAGGCCTTCATGGATTGGAGCAATGCGACCTATTCTCAAGGAGAAACGCACGAACCCACACGCCTTATCATGCAAATAAACAACCCCGGCGACAGGCGATTCACCACATATCTCGACCGAAAAGGGTATGAAATAGAGAACGACAAGCTGAATGCTGAGAAGACAACCTACTTTCTTCGCATGATGATAACAATGGTGATGCTTGTCGGTTTGGTCATTTCTGCGTTGAGTTTCTACATGCTTATGCTGAGCATCTACCTGCTCGTGCAGAAAAATTCGGGCAAACTTGAAAATCTGCTGCTCATCGGTTACAAGCCCACAGAGGTCGCCCGGCCCTATCAACTGCTGACCATCGGCCTCAACTTTGCCGTTTTTCTCATGGCACTTACAATCCTTTTCTTTGTCCGCCAAGCCTACATGGACATCATAGAGGCCCTCTTTCCCGACATCGAAGACGGCTCGATGCTCCCTGCCTTGGCCGTAGGCATTGCCTTGTTTTTCCTTGTCAGCCTCTCTAATCTTGTCATCATCCGAAACAAGATTGTGAGGATTTGGAAACGAAAAGAATAAGCCTCCGAAGCCAAGCGGCTATCGCACTTTGCAATCTCAGTCATTTTGCACGCTAATCTCAGCCATATTACCGTGCAAAATGGGTGAGATTGCGCAGTGATATGGGTGAGCTTGGAACGCAAGATGTAAGTAGTTGATTTTCAATGTGCATGCACTTGGTTCCCAAACCGGGCTGATGAGCGTGCGAAAGCCTTGGTCCTTGTATGTGTATATTATGCTTTGAGCGGACGCACGGGCCGTGCGTCCCTACAAACTTATAGCGTTTTCCTGACAAACGCAGGCGGAGTGCGCGGGGAATGTAGGGACGCATGGCTCGTGCGTCCACTCAAACTGCCATACACCTGCATTCACCTTTCAAAGCCATTCAAAAGCAATGGATTAACTACTTCCGCCAAATTGATGGTTGATAGGATTGAAACAGCTGTACAGGCTCCTTGCTCTTGCGTACTAAAATGAACTGAAATAACGGGTGAAAAACTTGCAGAATAGCAAAACGATGACTATATTTGCAAAAGAAACACCATCAAACAAACCCTTACGGAAAAGATATGAGACACGAAAACTGGCGAATAAGCGTGACAGGAAAAGCGAAACTAACGGGAACTTTACTGATGATGCTGTTGCTGACCGTGTTGGTAAGCTGCTGTAAACAGCGGGAAAAGCCTTCTGTCTCGGGCAACAAGGCCGATACAATCGCAACAGAAAAGAAAGATTTGCTGCGATTATATGACAAGAAAATCAGGCAGTTTTATGATGATGCAGCCGATGTGGGTATGGATGGTGTTGCTGCAATGTCGAATGCTAAGCAAGTGGAATACACAGACATTGCTATTGAACTGACTAATGAAGCCCTACGCAGAATGGGATATAAGCCTGTTGACAACGAAACTGCCCGAAAAGCAATCAAAAAGTACTTTGGTTTGGATATCACGGCAAGCAATAGGCTCCTCTATCGCAGCGGTATTCGCCGATATATCTTCAAGAATGGAAACGTAAACGAACGAGACAATCAGAAAAAGGCCATGGCTGCTGATTCATATGAAGACCCAACTTGTTTTTGGGATAAGCTGATTTATGTCCCCAACTATAATTACATCGTATGTCTTCCTACCATCTATGGTGTTGTTCAGATAAAAGGATTACCGGATATATATCAAGAAGCTTTTGATCAGAAAACGTTGAACAAAGGGAAACTTTATTATGATTTGTACGATACATCGGTCTTTTACGAAAATGAATTCATCTTCCATGACAGCAAAAAGGCGCTCGCGTGGTTGAAAAAGAACGATACAGGCTTCCTCATTAACTTGTTTGACAAATATGGTTACGATAAATCCGATGTCATCAACAAGATAAAGCTTGACAATATCCTCCCAAAAGACGGCTCGCTTCCTGATATTGAGTCCTATAAAGGGCTGTTTGCCACAAAAAACAAGGCAGGCAGACTCGTCATCCATCAAGGGTTGTTGCAGTATATGACGAAGCATGTAAATGAAAACAACCTGTATTACAGCATGTTGGACGACTATATGGATTATGTTCTTCATGTGAAAGCAACCCCGGAGTTTGAAGGTTTCACGAAAAAAGAGCGGTATGAGATCGGTGCATACGTCGGATATTACTACGGATTGATGCAGGATATCTGCACAATCTTCCCCGGTGAGCGAATAACATTCGGGGAAGTACTGTACGGCGATCATGATTTTGTGTCGTTCATCAAGCAACATAAGTATTTTCATCTCAAGAACTTTGCACAGATTATACAGAAACAAATCGACCGATATGACAGGGAATTAAGGATAGAAGAACACAGAACGTCGGGAGAATAGTAAAAAGAAAAGACCATCGTAACCATAGATGAAACCAAGAATATTGATAAAAGATATAACATTTAACATAATTATAACACAACATTGAGAAAAATTAGTTAATTTTACAGCATCAAAGTGTTAACTGGGGCTATTTCCCCTCAAATTATTCATTAATCTTCAGTTAAAAGCCATGCAAAAAAGATTGCATTTTTTACTAGTTTTGCTGTTGTTCTTCACGACATCACTGATGGCACAAGTTACAACATCGAGCATTAATGGCAAAGTTGTCGCTGCAGGTGAGCACGTCATCGGAGCCACAGTCACTGCCGTTCACACACCATCAGGGACGACTTACACCGCCGTTACCAATGCCGACGGTCGCTATACCATTCAAGGTATGCGCGTAGGCGGCCCTTACAAGGTGACCATCTCCTACATCGGCTTCAAGGATGAGACGCGTTCTAACCTCTATCTTACATTGGGTGAGCCAACAGTCATCAATACCGATTTGAAAGAAGATGCCAAAATGCTGGGCGAAGTCACCGTGACAGGCATCGCAGGTAAAGGCGGTATGGGTGCTGCATCAAACTTCTCGCAGAAGCAGATTGACAATACTCCGACCATCAACCGCAATGTATACGATGTAGCTAAGCTGTCACCGCTTGTGAACACATCTAAGTTGGGAGGCATTTCCATAGCGGGCTCAAACAACCGCTACAATTCTTTCCAGATAGATGGTATGGTTAGCAACGATGTGTTCGGACTTGCCAGCTCAGGAACCAATGGAGGACAAACCGGAACCAATCCTATTGCAATGGATGCCATAGAACAAATCCAAGTTGTTGCATCACCTTTTGATGTAAGGCAGGGCGGTTTTACAGGCGGAGGCATCAATGCCATTACGAAATCAGGTACCAATACGTTCCATGCTTCAGCTTATACCTACTACACCGACGAGAATCTTTATTCAAAATGGAGTCAGGTGCTGGACAAAGAAGCTAAACTTGGCAAGCAATCCACCAAGACCTATGGTGCTTCTTTGTCAGGCGCATTTGTGAAAGACAAGGTATTCTTCTTCACGAACATAGAATTGAAGAAGAACACCTATCCAACCTCTATCTATCCGGGCTATATTCCCGAGTACATCACAGACGCTGACGCCAAATTGATTGCAGATACCTATTATAGATATACGAAAATAAGAGACAGCTATGGAGCGAGAGACATCGATTCACGTTCAATATCGGCCTTGTCGCGCTTGGATTGGAACATTGACAACAATAACAAGTTCACCTTCCGCTATCAATTGAACAGTTCATACAAGGACGTTTATGGTGTAAACTCCAAGACTTATACGTTCAATAACAGCGGTTACCGGATGAATAACCGCACGAACTCTATTGTAGCAGAGTTGAATTCAAGACTCAACGATGTCCTTTTCAATGAAGCACGCATAGGTGCATCTTTCATTCGCGACCATCGTGGTGTCAAATATGCTGGACCCAATGTCACAATTGAGGGCCTTGGACACAAAGGCGGCATGAAGGCTTATATTGGAACTGACTTTTCTTCGGGTGCAAACCACCTCTATCAAGACATTTATACCATAGAGGATAACCTGAACTGGTCGCTGGGTAACCACAATATCACCTTTGGAACGCACAATGAATTCTACAATCTGCAGAATTTGTTCATTCAAGCTAACACCGGTGCCTACTATTATAAGACGCTTGCTGACTTCGTTAACGACAGAGCTTGGAAGTATACATATAACTATTCCGATGTAGCTTTGACAGGAAAGACTGACTGGGCCGGCACAGTAGAGGCTGCTCAATTCGCATTCTATGTTCAAGATAAATGGGATCTCAATAATAATCTGAATCTTACCTATGGTTTACGCCTTGATATCCCGACCGGATTGAACTCCCCAACCTCTAATCCCGAATTCAACAGAAGTGCTTATGCCATTGAAAATGACGTTCGGGTAGGCGAAATTCCATCAACAAAGTTCATGTGGTCTCCCCGTGTTGGCTTCCGTTGGTACACAAATGACAGCCATAACATGTTGCTTCGTGGCGGTGTCGGCCTTTTCACGGGTAGAGTTCCTTTCGTTTGGTTGTCAAATGCATGGAACAATACCGGTATGGAGATGAAAGGTACCACGCTACGGACGGCAGGTCACATTCCTTCCTTACAACACTATGGCACAAACGCCTATGGTGCAGCGATGTCAGCACCACCGGGTAGCGCATCAAAACCAACCATCAATACCATCAGTAAGAAGTTCAAATATCCGCAAGTGCTTCGTGCAAACTTGGCTATGGAGACCATTCTGCCCGGCGATATCAAGATGACACTTGAAGGACTCTATTCAAAGACGCTCAATAACGTTTGGTTTGACAACCTTGCACTGAAAGCTGACGGCACTTCTTATGCTGTTGATGCAACCACTCCGGCTTCGGCAACCCGCCATTTCAAGACAAATGCAGGAGATTATTATGCTATCATCAATCTAAGAAACACCAATAAGGGCTACAGTTATAGTGCAAGTGCCAAGCTCGAAAAGAGTTTTGCATGGGGTCTTGACCTGATGGCAAGCTATACATTCGGGCATTCTTATTCTGTAAATGACGGAACTTCGTCTGTTGCATACTCCAATTGGAAATACAATTACTGCGTAGATCCCACCGACAGAAACGAATTGGCAAAGTCAATGTTTGACGTTCCTCACCGCGTTTTGGCCGTAGCTTCCTACACATCTCCGAAATATTGCAATGGTCGTTTCGCCACAAACGTCTCCATTACCTACAATGGTAACTCGGGACAGCACTATAGTTTGACCATGGATGAGAAGGCCGACTTCAATGGAGACTCGCAATTTGGCAACACTCTGCTTTATATTCCGACCGAAGCTGAGCTTGCTAAGATGAAATTTGCTACAGAAGCCGATCGAAATGCCTTTGGAGAATGGATCAACAGACATGACTTTGCAAAAAACAATAGAGGGAAATATTCAAAGCGGAACGCTGCAACGGCACCTTGGGAAAACCGCTTTGACGTTCATTTTGCCCAAAGTTTCTTCTATTTGAAAGAACGTGGCAGTAAGATTGAATTGACTTTCGATATCGAAAACTTTGCAAATCTGCTGAACCACAACTGGGGAACCAGTTATGAACTCGCATATAACGAGACTATTCTCAAAGTTACGAAAATGACTGCAAGCGGAACAAACTACGTTCCAACCTATACTTATCTCGGCTATGGCCCAAGAAAGAGTGACATCTTCAGCCGTTGGCACATGCAGATAGGTCTACGCGCGACGTTCTAAAGCCCGAATAACACGCTGATTCACATATAAAAAAAGGTAATCTCTGCGAAGATTACCTTTTTTTTATTAACTTTGCCCACCAAACGAACACCATACGATTATGATCATAGATTTCAATGACATTGAAGAAACAAGGATCAAGGGCTTCAAAGGCGGGCAAGGAGAGCTCCTAACCCGCAACTATGCCGACGAAAAAGTGAGGATAATGAAAAGCATTTTGAGGCCAGGAGCAAGCAGTGGACCGCACATGCATGAGGGAAATTGCGAAATAATGTATATTCTCAAAGGCGAACTCACCTATCATTACGACGGAAAAACGGAAGTGGCACGGGCCGGACAAGTACACTATTGCCCCACGACACACCGTCATTATTTCGAGAATCTCACTGCCGAAGACGTTGAATACTTGGCCATTGTTCCCGAACATCACTAAATATCCTCCCACATGAGCATTGTCATTGGAATAGACGTAGGCATCAGTACGACTAAAATTGTAGGCATTGATGAGCAGGGTATCGTCATGAGCCCATTCAGAATAAAGGCAACCGACCCTATTACTTCTCTCTACGGAGCCTTTGGAAAGTATCTTCATGACAACAAAATCAAACTCGAAGAGGTCGAACAAATCATGTTGACGGGCGTAGGAGCGGCCTATATCGACGAAAACATCTATGGTAGACCCACCGGAAAAGCGCAGGAATTCATTGCCGACGGCTTGGGAGCACGCTATGAAAGCAACCTCGAACGAATGATTGTCGTCAGTATGGGCACAGGAACAAGCCTCGTGAAATGCGACGGAAGCGACATCAGACACATCGGCGGCATCGGTATTGGTGGTGGAACACTTCAAGGCCTCAGCCGTATCATGCTTAAAACCGACGACATCAGGCAGGTAGCAACCTTGGCTATGGATGGCGATATCTCGAAGATTAATCTGCTTATCGGTGACATCAGCGCCAAACCTCTTCCGGGTTTGCCCATGACGGCAACTGCCAGCCTGTTCAGTAACGCCAAAACCAATGCCACGCGCGAGGATATCGCCATCGGACTCATTTATATGGTGCTTCAGGCTGTGGGGTCTGCAACTATCCTCAGCAGTTTGGAAAGCGGAATCAAAGACTTTGTCCTCATTGGGAACCTCACCCTGTTGCCCCAATGCAAGGAGGTTTATCCCGCTATGGAGAAACTTTACGGCGTACATTTCCGCATTCCGAAGTACAGCGAGTTCTGTACAGCCATCGGAGCAGCCCTTTCCTATATTCAAAAACGATAGGAAACGGTCTACATTCCCGTTCATAAAACAAGATAATGACAAAGAAATTCATTCTCTCCCTACTCTTACTTGCAACTTCATTCCTATCACTTTCGGCCCAACCCAAACGCGAAGTGAGGGCCGTTTGGCTTACAACTATCGGCGGACTTGACTGGCCTCACAACTATGCCCGGCAGGGTTTGGCCATCGAAAAGCAGCAACAAGAACTCCGAACCATACTCGACAAGCTGCAAAAAGCAGGCGTAAATACGGTACTACTTCAGGCACGTATACGTGGAACCGTCATCTATCCATCGGACAAAGAGCCTTGGGATGGTTGCCTAAGTGGGCTTCCCGGAACCGCTCCGGGCTATGATGCGCTCGGCTTGGCCATTGAAGAATGCCACAAAAGAGGCATGGAACTACATGCATGGGTGGTCACTATTCCTGTCGGGAAATGGAATGGTTTAGGCTGCAAACGGCTCAGACAACGCTTTCCCCACCTGATTGTAAAGATCGGAGAAGACGGGTATATGAACCCCGAAAAGCCACAAACGGCCGATTATCTGGCCGAAATCTGCCGGGAAATCACCGAGCGTTACGACATTGACGGCATTCATTTGGACTACATTCGCTATCCCGAAACGTGGAAAATCAAGGTCAGTTCCGACCAAGGACGGGCCAACATCACGAGCATTGTCGCCAAAATCCACGACGCGGTCAAGCCCGTCAAGCCTTGGATAAAGATGAGTTGCTCGCCCATTGGAAAGGCCGACGACCTCACACGTTATTGGAGTCACGGCTGGAATGCGCGTAAAACCGTACTGCAAGACGCTCAACAATGGCTCAAAGACGGCCTGATGGACGCCCTTTTCCCCATGATGTATTTCAAAGATAACAATTTCTATCCGTTTGCCATCGATTGGAAAGAGCAGTCCGAGGGCAAGATTGTCGTGCCGGGGCTGGGCATTTACTTCATGTCGCCACGCGAAAAGAACTGGGATTTGGGCGATATTACACGCGAAATGCATGTTGCGCGCCAATACGGTATGGGGCATGCCTACTTTCGCAGCCGGTTTTTCACCGATAATCTCAAGGGCATCTATGACATTGCAGCCGAAGATATCGACAAAAATCCGGCTTTGGTGCCGGCCATGACATGGGCCGAAACCGACAAACCGCAGGCCCCTACCCTTTTGTCTGCACAGAACGGCAGGCTCGAATGGCTGATCCGGCAAGGCCTCACCTATAATATATACAGCAGCAAGACGTGGCCTGTCGACATATCCCGGTCAGAAAACCTGATGCTTTCACGTCAGGAAATCGGCAGTCTGGCCGTTCCCGACGATGATTCGCGCTATTATGCCGTTACGGCCATGGACAGATTTGGCAATGAAAGCAGTCCTACACAAAGCCAAAACAAGGAGAAAACCGCCGAAAGCAAACTCATTCCCAACGATGGAATGCTGGCTCGACTGCCCGAATGGGCGCTCCGGAACGACGGCATCATCATGCTGGCTGGCATAACGGGCAATCTTCTCCGAAAACTGCAGCAGAAAGGAGACTCCGTCGACATCAAATCCGTTCCCAATGGCTTCTATCAGCTGCGCAGCCTCAACCGAACAGGCATCAGCCATCGCTTAGGCTACCTTATGATAAAAAGATTTTAGCCGAAAGATTTGGTTAATCTGCAAAAACAACCTATCTTTGCAATAACAGAGCTACAGCTCATTATAAACACAAAGAGGAAAACTATCGGGGGTTGTTCCGGTTCGATCGGGATACTCATCAAATAATATCGAAAACCGAGAAGGCTTCTCTTGTCAATGGCGGGCCACATAAACTTCGACGAAGCCAAGCTTTCGGGCCGGTGGATTACAAAGACGGAGAGCGCTCAACTATTGAAATGCTCGGAGTTTCATCACATCATCGGGCAACCCCTTTCTTCTTTTTCATCAATAAAAAACAAGAAACAACCTCATGTTTAGTGGTATTGTAGAAGAAATGGCTACACTTGTAGCCATCCGGAAAGATAAAGAAAACATCGACTTTACGCTGAAAAGCTCGTTTACCGACGAACTTCAAATCGACCAAAGCATCGCTCACAACGGCGTTTGCCTTACGGTTGTGAGCCTTGATGGCGACACCTACACGGTAACGGCAATGAAAGAAACGCTCGATCGCTCCAATCTCGGCCTGCTGAAAGCGGGAGATTGCGTCAACATCGAGCGTTCGATGCTGATGAACGGCCGCTTGGACGGCCACATTGTTCAAGGGCATGTGGACCGCACGGCCACGTGTATTGCCATGCGAGATGCTGGTGGAAGCACCTATTTCACGTTTGAATACCCCTTCGATAAGGCCATGGTCAAGAAGGGATACTTCACGGTTGACAAGGGATCGGTGACCGTTAACGGGGTTTCACTGACCGTTTGTGAACCGACGGACAACACGTTTACCGTTGCAATTATCCCTTACACGCGTGCCAATACCAACTTCCGCGACATACAACCGGGCAGCATTGTCAACCTCGAATTCGACATTCTCGGGAAGTATATCGCGCGGTTGCAGCAGCTATAAAGCCTCTTCAAGTCCCTCAAAAGGAAGAAATGGGGAGCCCACCCCTAACCCCTCCCGAGGGAGGGGAATGCAAACTTGCGGGCAAGGTAGGAAAGGCTTCATTGCAATCTCAACCATATTGCGCGCTAATATGGGTCATATTACCACGTAAAATGGCTGAAATTGCACGGTAATATAGCTGAGATTGAAACGCAAGGTGTAAGTTATTGATTATCAAAACAAACGCTATTGCCCACAAGCTCGGTCTCCCCTCCCTTGGGAGGGGCCGGGGGTGGGCCTCTCAATTGATTACTATTGCCCGCAAGCTCGGTCTCCCCTCCCTTGGGAGGAGCCGGGGGTGGGGCTCTCGCTATGACACTTTTCTACAAATAATGTTAA
>ERZ772960.395-NODE-395-length-40255-cov-12.476493_pt1 | contig 40255 bp, 39 predicted proteins | sample MGYA00580678_ERZ772960 | MGnify/ENA primary metagenome ERZ772960 (study PRJEB29015, sample SAMEA2737930) | human oral metagenome | biome: human oral; feature: human-associated habitat; material: dental | place: China | collected 2059 ... | reverse complement strand
GGGCGCGCAACGCATTCGGCTCAGGCGTTAGGACGCTTGCCGTGGTTCGCGCCGTGCTTACGACGATCGCGACGCTTACGACCCCGCTTCGACATGTCATTCTCCTTGGGTTTGTTGTCTAGACTGAAGCATTTTTGCACACATTGGCTCAAACCACCAAGGCACAGGCCGTTCGCGGCGACGAAGGTCACCGAAAAACGGGTAGCTCACCGGGCCTCGTCGATGCGCGAGTTGGCACGCGAACGGGCGCCGACGACGCGACCAAGCGGGTAACAACCCCACGCCAGGTTTAACGCCAGCTGACGGACACGCTCGTAATGGAGGCGACGACGCGGGCGCGCAGCGCATCCGAGGCCTGCTCGGTCTCGTAGCAGCCGCGCATGAGGGCGCGCACGTGACGTTCGGCGTCCAGGGCGTCGGTGCAGTGCGCGCAGGTGGCGACGTGCTGGATCATGAGGGCGCGGGCACGCGCGTCGGGGCCGGGCACGGATCCGGCGTCGATGAGGCCGCTGCGGCGGTCGCACTCCTCGCAGTCGATCAGTTCGTACAGGGCGTCCAAGACGTCCTGGCATGTGATGTCGGTGGTCACTTGGCTCCTCCGATCCCGTATTCCGCGGCGACGTCGGCCAGCGCGGAGCGCAGGTTCTTGCGCGCCCGGTTCAGTCGGCTCATGACGGTCCCCATGGGAACTCCTAGTTCTTCGGCGATTTCCTTGTAGCTCATACCTTCAACGTCAGCCATGAGGACAACCATCCGGTGTTCCTCTGAAAGCGAATCGAGGGCGTCGCGCAGTTGCGAGGAGGGCAGCGCCTCGAGGGCCTCGACTTCCGCAGATTTGAGGCCCACCTCCGAGTGGGAGGCGGCGTCGGCCAGCTGCCAGTCCTCGACGGTGTCGCTGGAGGCACGCTTGGGAGAGCGCTGCGCCTTGCGGTAGCCGGTGATGTACGTGTTGGTGAGGATCCGGTACAGCCAGGCCTTGATGTTGGTGCCGGGCTTGTACTGGTGGAACTTTTGGTAGGCCTTGAGGTACGTCTCCTGGACGAGGTCCTCCGCGTCGGCTCGGTTGCGGGTCATACCCAGGGCTGCGCCGAAGAGTTGGTTCATGAGAGGCATCGCTTCGTCCATGAAGCGTGCCTCGAGCGCAGCTCCGTCCGGGATGGACGAGGCCGGGGCAGGCTCGGGTGCCTGTGGCGTCGGTGAGGGGGTTGTCGTATCCATCGCGTCCCAGCGTAGTCGCGCGCGGTCGGGGCGCGACTGCGAGTGGTCGATGGGAGCTCATACTGAGGGGAACGCCTCACGCCCCTCTTTATTCCATAACCTCCATCAACTGTGCGTTGCACCACTTTCATCCCGTTGTTTGGGAGTAGCCGGGCCGTTCGGCTTCCCCCGGGGGCGAAGGTGTCGAACAATAGGGGTATGAATCTGCTGCGCGTTGTTGCCCGTCCCCTGCTCGCCGCCCCGTTCATCGCCGACGGGGTTGATGCCCTCATGCATCCGCGTTTCCATGTGGAGCGCGCCGCGGGCGTTCGTCCCCTCATCGACAAGGCGACCGACGTGATCGGGCTGGAGCCGCTGACGGATCAGCAGCTGGCAGTTGCCACCCGAGTGACGGGTGCGGTGACGGTTGTCGCCGGCCTGCGTTTCGCGCTGGGCCGTAAGCCCCGCGTGGCCGCCCTGACCCTGGCCGCGATCGGCGCGCCCATGGCCCTCGTCAACGCTCCTGTGCCGGGAACGACGCGAGGCCTGTCGAAGGAGCAGATCAAGCGCCGTCGCTACCGCACGCTGAATAAGGCGGGCCTGGCGGCAGGCGTCCTCCTTGCGTCGACGGACCGCGTCGGTCAGCCCTCGGCTCTCGTTGCGCGTTCGATGCGCCGCGACCAGCGCCGCGCGATCGCCGCGGCCGAGGCCGCCGTCGCGCGGCGTCTGAGCGGCACCGCTTCGTGAGTGCGCCCTGGCCCGCTCCCCTGGTCACCTCCCCCGTGGATGCCACGGTCGAGGTGCCGGGCTCAAAGTCGATCACGGCGCGCGCCCTCTACCTGGCTGCTGTCGCCGATTCTCCCTCCGTCATTCGCGGTGCCCTGGATGCGCGCGACACACGCCTCTTCGCCGCAGCTCTTGAGGTGATGGGCGCGCGCGTCGAGGATGAGGGCGCGGGCACGCTGCGCGTCACCCCGATGGAGCTTCCGCCTCGCGGCGGGCGCATCGAGTGCGGCCTGGCCGGCACCGTCATGCGTTTCCTGCCTCCCCTGGCGGCGCTGTCCCCTGAGGAGACGCTCTTCGACGGGGATGAGCAGGCTTACGCGCGCCCGCTCGGCCCACTCCTGGACGCCCTCGTGCGTATGGGCGCGACCGTCACGTATCACGGCGAGCGAGGGCACCTGCCCTTCACGATCCGAGGCCCGATCCACACGCCGCTGGGCGCGCAGGCCTGGGTGGACTCCTCGTCCTCCTCGCAATTCCTCTCCGCGTTGCTGCTCGTCTCTCCCCTCGTGGGCGATCCCCTCTTCGTGTCGGCTCCGGGCATCGTCCCGTCGATGCCGCACGTGGAGATGACGCTGGCTTCCTTGGCGGGCGCGGGCATCGACCTGGAGGTCGTGGACGAGGGCCGCGCGAACCTGTCCACCTGGCACGTCTTCCCGTCGCGCCCGCGAGGCGGCGACATCACCGTCGAGCCAGACCTGTCCAACGCCGGCCCCTTCCTGGCCGCCGCAATGGTGACGGGCGGGCGCGTGCACATCCCGGCGTGGCCGGGGGCGACGACGCAGGCGGGCGACGCCTGGCGCGCGCTGCTGGGCCACATGGGCGCAACCATCACCCTGGACGAGGAGGGCCTGACCTTGACGGGGCCGGGCGCCGGCAACTACCCGGGCATCAAGGCGGCCCTGGCCGAGGTCGGCGAGCTGACCCCCACCCTGGCCGCGATCTGCGCCTACGCCTCGACGCCCTCGCACCTGAGCGGTATCGCGCACCTGCGCGGGCACGAGACCGACCGCCTGGCGGCCCTGGTCGCCGAGATCAACCGCGCGGGCGGGCAGGCCGAAGAGACCGAGGACGGTCTGATCATCACGCCGCGCCCGCTCCACGCCGCGCAAATCCGTTCCTACGCGGATCACCGCATGGCGACCTTCGGCGCGATCCTGGGCCTGGTCACGCCGGGCATCACGGTCGACGACATCGCCTGCACGTCCAAGACGCTGCCGACCTTCGAGGCGATGTGGGCCTCCTTGGTGAGCGCTCACGGTCAGGAAAGCACCCAGGCTGCCCCGGCCTCGCCCGTCGAGGAGGAGCAGTGATGGCCCGCCGCGACACCGGAACCGACGACCCGCGCGTGCGCGTGCGCGCCGGGAAGGGCTCGCGCCCCCGCACGAAGGACCGTCCCGACTGGTCCTCGAAGCCGCTGGGCCGCGTCATCGGCATCGACCGCGGCCGCTACCAGGTGAGCCTGGAGCAGGACGGCACCCGCGTCGTGGCCGTGCGCGCCCGCGAGCTGGGGCGCGGCTCGGTCATCATGGGCGACCGCGTGCGCCTGACCGGCGACCTGTCCGGGCGCCCCGACACGCTCGCGCGCATCGTCGCCGTCGAGGAACGCTCCTCGGTGCTGCGCCGTTCCCTCGAGGACGCGCCGGATCAGCGCGGCGAGAAGGCGATCGTCGCGAACGCGGACATGATGTGCATCGTCGTGGCCCTGGCGGATCCGCCCCCGCGCACGGGCATGATCGACCGCTGCCTGGTCGCCGCCTACGAGGCGGGCCTATCCCCTGTCCTCGTCCTGACGAAGGCTGACCTGGCCAGCGCCGATGAGCTGATCACCGCCTACGAGGACTTCGACGTGCGCGTCGTACTCACGAGCGCCGAGGCCGGGGAGGCCGACCCGGGCATCGCCGAGCTGCGGGCCCTCCTGACCGGCCATTGGTCGGTGCTCGTGGGGCATTCGGGGGTCGGAAAGTCCACGCTCATCAACCTGTTGGTGCCGGGCGCGGGCCGCGCGACGGGCCACGTCAACGAGGTGACGGGGCGCGGGCGCCACACCTCCACGTCCTCGGAGGCCTTCGAGCTGGACGAGGGCGGCTGGATCGTGGATACACCCGGCGTGCGTTCTTTCGGGCTGGGGCACGTGAGCGTCGCGGACGTGCTCGGCGTCTTCCCGGACGTCGCGGAGGCGGCCGCCTGGTGCCTGCCGCTGTGCTCGCACAACGAGGAGGAGCCCTCGTGCGCACTTGACGCTTACGCGCACGCCACCGGCCCCTTCACCATCGACGAGGCCGGGGACGAGGACGCAGATCAGGTGCGTTCCGAGCGCGCTTCCCGCGTGGTGTCGGTGCGCAGGCTGCTGGAGGCCGTGGCGACGGCGGAGGCGGCCAGCAAGGCCTTCCGGTAACCCCATTATCACCTTCTCAACATTTTACAAACGGAAAGCATATACTGTGATACAGTTCACTACTAATGAATGCTTGACAGATTATCAGGCCAGTCAATAATAGAAATGTAGCGGCGTCCGCTACACCTGATTACAAGGACGTGATCACTATGAAAACTGCCGTCAAAGCTATCGCAGCCTGCGTCTGCACTGCACTCTTGTCAGTCGGCACGACCCTTCCCGCACAAGCTGCCGGTCGATTAACGGTTGTCCCAACGGGCGAAACGACAGTCGATGAGACCGAATCGGTCGAGGCAGCCCCCGCCGTTGTTATCGCTGCGATCACAGCAATGAAGTTTGGGTACGACACTGCGTATGGTGAGGGAGTCCACCAGGCCCGCACTGGCGGTCTTACATGGAGCGAGTGGCAGGGCCGTAAGGGCTGGGCCATCTTCAACGCAGCCAACACTGTCGGCCTCCTTGGAACCGCCGGATACCTTGGTTTCCGCCACGGGTTCACAGACGAGTGTTGGTCTCGCTACTCCTGCTACGCACGCTAGCGCCAGCCACAAACACCTCAACTCAGGAGGAGGGAAGAGAGATGCAACAGTTTCAACCAGCCCCAGTCGACGCTCCCGATGCAATGCCGACAGCCACAGACAGAGCGCTGCGCGCAGTGTTTGCCTTCGTATTCTTTGCGGTCACCATCGCATCCATCGCGTTTTCCATCGCAGCATCAGGAAGGCCTTCACGCGAACTGACGACCGCCATGTGCGCGGCACTTGCTGCCTGGCAAATGGCCGGCTATTCACGCTCGTGCGCACGAACAACCTCGCGACTGTGGCCTCGCGCGCTCGAATGGACGGGAATTACGTGCGCGATTATCTCAATAGGGGCAGCAGTGACGAGTGTGATCACCAGCAACGGTGACAGTTACGACTATTTCGCGATTCCCTCGAGAGTCGCGAATGGCGCCCTGCTCGGCACGCTCTGTTGCCTCATCGCGCTGCTCGTACTCAAGTACCGGACCCAAGACACCAACAAGTAAACCGCGACACGCCAGTAGCGCCCAGTTCTGATCTATCGTCGGAAGCTGTGCACAAAGCTAGGCGTCGCCAAGCGCGAGGGGGCCGCATCCAGCTTGCAGCATGGATGCGGCCCCCTCGCCTCGGACTTTCCATGTCATGTTTTGCGATCGATGAGGCCACGGCTGAGGATGCGGATCAGGTGCGCTCCGAGCGTGCCTCCCGCGTGGCGTCGGTGCGCAGGCTCCTCGAGGCCGTGGCGACAGCGGAGGCGGCCAGCAAGGCTGCCCGGTAAAGAAAAGTACGCGCCGAAAGTGCTTGACAGCGCCCCCCTGCGTGGACAATGAGGGTATAGTGATGGTCGCTATCTCTGATTCACAAGGTCGTGATCGCTATGTCCACCATTGAGCAGAACCTTATCAGCAACACTGCAGGGCTTTCGCGGGTCGACAAAGTCCTCCGCTACTTCTTCTTCGCGCTGTTGATCGGCACGGTCATCTACTCGATCGGCGGCACCTTCTTCGGGAGAGACAACCGCCTGAATGACTACATGCTCGTCATTGCCTCAGCGTGCCTCGCTTCTCAGATACCAGGATATTCGCGCACGATTCCCGGCGTTCATCCTGTCCTTCGCGCCTGCGAGTGGGCGGTGATGGGTTGTTCCCTCGTATGCACCGCCGCTGTCATCATCGGTGATGTCACGGACGGGGGCATCGACCCCGAACCCTACAACGCACCATCGAACGTCGCCATGTCTTCGGTGTTCGTTGCCCTCTGTTTCTTCGTGGTGCTCTTCATCGCAAAGGACCGCGCCCGCAGGCGCGGACCGATCCAGCCAGCCGGATAGCCTCGCACCCTCACATCGTCACCGCGATGGTGAGCGCCTTCGTGCCCCTGACAGACGACATGACGGCCTACCGCCACTCGATGCTGACGAGCTGCGTCCTGGGCGCCGTCGCCCTGGTGAACTGGATCTACCTGCGCCGCAAGGCCCGCTAACTGCGCCGCGGAGCGCGGCCCCGCCCGCCGGCGGCACTCAGCGCTGGAAGCGGCGCACGAAGTTGCGCAGGATGACGCGCGAGGGGGCCGTATCCACGGTCGCGACCTGGGCGCGGATGGCCTCGGCCTTCTCCGCCGGGTAGTAGCGGCCCGCGTACTGGTCGATGCGCACGTTGACGCCGCCCAGGTCCATCTCGGGGTGGAACTGGGTCGCCCACGCGGCCTCACCGACGCGCACCATCTGGATCGGGGTGTCGTCCCCGGCCAGGAGGATCTGCATGCCGGGGGCTAGCTCGCGCACGGCCTCGTGGTGGCCAACGTAGGAGTGGAAGCGGTCGGGGGTACCTTCCAAAAGGGGATCTTCGCGGCCGGCGTCGGTCTTGGTCAGAGCGATGCCGCTGATCTCCTCGCCGTGATGGGTGTCGACGACGCCGCCCAGGTGCAGGGTGAGGGTGCCCAGCCCGTAGCACAGGCCCAGGAACGGGAAGGATTCGCCCAGCGCCCGGTCGTAGAAGGAACGCAGCCACGCCTCGGCGCGCACCTGTCGCTCGTCCTTGAGGTGGTCGTCGGCGTTCGCGTCCCACGGTGATCCGCACACGAAGGCACCCGAGTACTCGGACAGGTCGAGGTCGGGCAGTTCCCTCTCCATGCGCACCTGGCGGACCTGACCCGGGGTCAGTCCCGAGAAGCAAGGCAGGTCGGCGCACTCGGCGGCCAGGACGGGGCCGTCGTCGCGCGAAGTCAGCATGAGGAAGGGCTTGGTCATGCCCACCATGCTATCGGGTGAGGGCGTGCGTGCAGCTCGTGTCCGCCCTCCAAGCGTGTGTGACGGACGCAGATGTGGGCGCCCTCTGTCACACTGGGATCATGTTGATTCTGCATACCTCCGACTGGCACCTGGGGCGCACGCTGCACGGCGCGTCGCTGGGCGACAGCGCGGACGCGTTCATCGAGTGGCTGATTGCCCTGGTGCGTGAGCGCGGCGTGGACGCCGTACTCATCTCGGGCGACGTGTTCGACCGCGCGGTTCCGCCCGTGGACGCGCTCGCGCGGATGCGCCGCGCCCTGCGCGAGCTGACGGAGATCACGACGGTCATCCTGACGTCGGGAAACCACGACGGGGCCGCGCGCCTGGGGCTTTTCGCAGGTTTGCTCACCCCTTCGCTCCACGTGGTGACGGACCCCGAGGCGATTGGCACACCCATCCAGGCCGGGGGCACACTCGTGTACCCGATGCCCTACCTGGAGCCCGACCTCGTGCGTCAGTCTCTGTCGGACCTACCTGTGCAGGGTGAGGCCGACCTGCCCGCTCCCCTGCCCCGCTCCCATCAGGCGGTCCTGGCGGCCGCGCTGCGCCGGGTGCGCGCGGACCTGGAGGCCCGGCGCAACGCGGGCGACGATCGTCCGGCCGTCGCGATGCCCCACGCCTTCGTCACGGGTGCCCAGGCCTCGGACTCCGAGCGCGATATCCAGGTGGGCGGCGTCCCCTCCGTGTCGGCGGACCTCTTCGACACGCTCGGGGCTGAAGAGCCCCTGACCCACGGCCTGGACTACGTGGCTGCCGGGCACCTGCACCGCCCGCAGGACATCTCGGGGGCCTCGGTCCCGATCCGCTACGCGGGATCGCCCATCGCGTATTCCTTCTCCGAGGCCGGGGCCACCAAGTCGATCACTCTCGTGACCACGGACGCCACCTCGGTAGCCGACATCGAGGTGGTGCCCATCCCGACGCTGCGGGGCATCGCGGTGCTCGAGGGGACCATGGATGAGCTACTCGCGGATCCCGACGAGGCCGCCACGGCCTCGTACGTATCGATCACGGTCACGGACGATGCGCGCCCCGAGCGCATGGTTCCGCGTATCCGCGACGTCTATCCGCACGCCCTCGTCGTCGTTCACCGTCCTTCCCAGGCCCCCTCGCTGGCTCCCGCGATGGCCGTGCGCGCATCCCGCGATCCGCGCGAGGTCACGGAGGAGTTTTACGAGGCCGTGGGCGGGCGGGCACTGAGCTCTCAAGAGCGCGAGCTTGCCCTGGACGTGTGGGCGGGGCTTCGAGGAAAGGACATGCAGTGAAGATTCGGTGGCTGCGCATTGTGGGCATCGGCCCCTTCGCGGGCGAGCACACGGTCGACTTTTCGGCCTTCGAGGACTCGGGCCTGTTCCTCCTGGACGGGCCGACGGGCGCGGGCAAGTCCACGCTCATCGACGCGATCACCTTCGCCCTGTACGGGGACGTGGCCCGCACGAAGGACGCGTCGAAGGACCGCCTGCGTTCCAACCACATCTCGGATTCGGATCCGTCGGAGGCGGACCTGGTGTTCGAGGTGACGACGGGCATCTACCGGGTGACCCGCACCCCCGCGTACACGCCGGTAGGCAAGAAGTCACAGCGTAGTTCGAAGTCGACGCTCACTCGCGTCGTGGAGGATCCGGACGCTCCGGACGGGTGGCGCACCGTCGAGCCGATCGCGTCGGGTCCGCGCGACGTGGGCTCTGAGATTCCGGCAATCGTGGGCCTGGACAAGGACCAGTTCCTGCAGACGATCGTCCTCCCGCAGGGCAAGTTCTCCCAGTTCCTCAACGCCACGTCGGATGCCCGCGAGCAGATCCTGCGCGACATTTTCGACACGCAGATCTACGTGGACTTCACGAAGGCCCTCGTCGATGCGGCCGCCTCGTCGAAGCGCGGCATCGAGGAGCGGCGCGTCGCCGCAGTCGGTGCTTTCGAGCGCGTGCGGTCGCTGAATGACGCCCTGAGCGAGGACGTGCACACGGATGCACCCCACGCGCAAGAGCACGCAGCCGAGGCCGAGGAGGCCAACCAGCTGGACGCGGGTGCGGAGGATTCCAGCGCCGTGACACGCTGGACCCAGCAGGCCTGTGATCGCGCGCGAGAGGCGCACGCCCAGACCCTGCACGTCGCCAAGGTGGCCACAGCGACCGCGCGGGAGGCTTCCCACGCCTTGTCCGATGGACGCGCCCTGGCTGAGGCCCAGGCCGAGCACGCGCGCGTCAGCGCGACGCTCGCCGATCTTGCCGCATCGGAGGAAGCAATCGCATCCGACCGTGAGCGCGCGGGTCAAGCCCGCCGAGCGCTGGCCGTGGCGCCCCTCGACGCGGCCGTGGCCGAGGCCTCGGCTCGCCTGGAGACCGCAGGAGACCAGGTCGCAGCTCTGTCCCCCGCCCTCTCAGACGCAGATGCCATCGATCCTGCATCCTTGACACCCGAGGCCGTGGCGGCTCTCGGCGAGCGGGCGCAGGAACTGCGCGACGAGGCGACGCGCACGCGCGGCTCTCTCGACGAAGCGCTGGCCGTTGAGCGCTCGCTGCCCGAGGCGCGCGCCCAGATCGAGTCGCTGCGCTCCCGCCGCGAGCAGGCATTGGCGCGCATTGCGTCCATCGAGGCCGAGCGCGAGACATTGCCCCTGCGCATCGAGCAGGCCACCGAAGCCCTACACCTCATGCGGGCAGACGCCGACACGCTACCTGAGGCCGCATCCACGCTACGCGCCATCAACGAGCGACTGGATGCCTCCATGCAGGCGGACCTGCTGCGCTCGGCTCTCCTCGGAGCATCGGACGAGCTGCGCGAGGCCACAGTCGCAGCGAAGCTCGCGAACGCCGCAGCTGCGGACGGCCACGACCTGTGGATCGCACAGAGCGCATCGGCGCTCGCACGTGAGCTCAAGAAGGACACGCCGTGTCCCGTGTGCGGGTCCACCGCTCACCCGGCTCCCGCACCTTCCGCCCACGGGGAGATCACGCGCGAGCAGGTCGCCGATCTAGATCAGGCGCGAGACCGCGCGGAGGGCGCGCTGCGAGATGCGCAGGCGCGCCACCAGGATCTCGTGCGGCGTATCGCCCAGCTCAACGAGGTGGCCGGCGCCCCCACCACGACCCTCGAGACCGAGCGGGATCGGGCGGCCGAGCTCGTCGCAAAGCTCGAGGCGCTCAGCCCACAGATCACCGAGATAGAGGCGGCCCTCGCACAGGAGCGTACCCGCCTCGACGGACTGACGGATGCCCTCGCGAGTGCCCGCGAGGCCGACGCGTCCCTCGCCTCCACCCTGCAGGAGCGCGAATCCGCCCTGGCTGCGGCTGAGGCTCGCGTGGAGACTGAGCGCGCCGACTTCGACTCCCTTGACGCTCGCGCAGCGCACCTTGATGAGCGCGCACACCGGGCGGCGGCCTTGGCCGGGGCCTGCGCCGATTGGGACAACGCCCGCGCCGCGCTCGCACAGGCGCGCCGCGCCCTCACGGATGCACTGACGGATCAGGGCCTTGGGGCGGACTCGTGGCGCACGCTCCTGCTTCCACTCCCCCAGGTCCAGTCTCTCGAGACGCGTGTGGCCACGCACGAGAAGGCGCTTTTTGCGGCGCGCGAAGCGCTTGCTTCGGAGCGCCTGACCCGCGCGGCAGCAGCGTCCGCACCGGACCTTGAGGCTCTCACCGAGACCGCCCGCAAGGCCGAGGAGGACGCCGCTGCAGCTTCCCGAGCGTCCGGCATTCTCGAGCAGCAGTGCGCTCAGCTGGACGCCGCCCGCGCCTCGCTCGAAGAGGCGTTGGAGGCACTCGCGCGCGCCCGAGAGCAGGCCGGCCCCATCCAACGCCTCGCAGACATCGCTGCCGCATCGGGCCCGGAGAACCTGACGTCCACTCCCCTGTCGGCGTGGGTGCTCATCGCGCGCCTCGAGGAGGTCCTGGCGGCCGCGAACCCGCGCCTGGCGGCGATCTCGTCGGGACGCTACGAGCTCGCCTCCGTCCCCGACGACGGCACCGCCTCGCGCAAGTCTGGCCTCGGCCTGGCGATCATCGACCATGACACGGACGGAATGCGCAGCCCACGCACCCTGTCGGGCGGGGAAACGTTCTACACGTCCCTCGCGTTGGCTCTCGGCCTCGCGGACGTCGTCTCAGCCGAGGCCGGTGGCGTCGAGCTGCGCACGATGTTCATCGACGAGGGCTTCGGGTCGTTGGACTCGCACACGCTCAGCCTCGTGATGGCACAGCTGCAGGCGCTGCGCAGCGCTGGGCGCACGGTCGGCGTCATCTCGCACGTGGAAGAGATGGCGACCCAGATCGCGGACCAGATCCAGGTGCGACCGCTGCCGGAAGGAGGATCGACCCTGAGCGTGCGCGCGTAGGCGTCAGCCCTTGTGCAGGGCCAGGACCGCGGGGCGCTCGGAGCGGTCAAACCACGCCAGGGAGGACTCCCACAGAGCGGCCACGGCCTCGTCGGCGTCGTCCTGGGTGTCAGCATCCAGGACGGCCTGGACCGCGGGCGAGGCGTCGGGCAGGTCCGCGAGGATCGCTGCCACGTCCGACCAGGTGTATTCGAAGGCCGCGGCCTCGAAGATGTGGGGTTCGATCTGCTCGCCGGGAGTCAGCGTCGTCGAGGTCGGCGTGTCGACGGCGAGGACCACGCGTGCCAGCCCCGCCCCCTCCGTCTCGCGCGCCAGCTCGAGGGAGGACAGCGCCGCCTCGGTCATGGCGTCGTCCTCGAGAACCTCAATGTCCTCCCCGCTCATGGCGGCCTCAGGCACGCACAGAACACCGCCGCGCACGGGCGGCAGCGGAACGGACAGGTCAGACAGGACGGCGGGAACGTAGACGCGCATGATCACAGTGTAGGCATCCACTGCGCGACAATCGCCTCCAACTCGTCGGAAGCCTTACAATGCGTGCCGCTTTCCCCCAAAGCTTTGCCGCGCAGGGCAGCCCGCTGCACGCCCGCATCTTCGCTGACAACGTGGAAGACCTGTTCGGGCATGAAGGCGCCGATCGCGTCCTGCAGGGATGCGACGGGGCGTGCTCCGATCGCATCCGTACTGACGCGGTTGACGATGAGGGTAATCGGACAATCGCCGCCGTGTTCAGCCCACCAGCTGGCTAGGAAGGAGAGGCGGTTGATGCCGATGATGTCCCCGCGCGCGACGATCACGAGCCGGTCGACGCGCTCAAGCACCCCGAGCGCAGCGTCTTCCCTACTGGCCACGCGGCTGGATTTTTCGAGGGACGTGGAGGCGATATCGACGACGCTGTAGCGGGCGCTCAGTCGCAGGGCTCCGATGATCGATTCGATGCTCGAACGGCTCACTTCGCGCCACCGGTGCCCGGTGACCAGGCCGGTGATGACGCGCAACCCCTCGGATCGCTCGGCCGCAGCGGACTGGACGTCCTGGGGCGTGAGCGGCCCACGCGAGGCGGTGCGTGCCAAGATGGACAGGCCCGAGGCCTGAACGGGCAAACCGAGAAGGTGCGCAATCGTCGGGTTAGCGGTGTCTGCGTCGACGAGGAGGGTCGGCGCAGTGCGCGCGAGGAGTGTCGCGATACCCGCAGCGAGGGTCGTGCGTCCGGGCGCTCCGCTGGTCCCCCACACCGCGGTGACCGTGCCCGGAGACGAGGGCGGTGGAGGTGGCGGGGGTTGCTCATCCGCGATGGAGGCGTGGACACGAACGTTACGCGTCGCCGCGATCAGCGAATTGACGACCTGTTCGGGGCTGCCGGGAGCTGCGACCGACGCGACGCCGAGGGAGACAAGCCTAGCCCTGAGCGCATGCGAGCCAAGCGCAACGACCGCCATGCCGCACGAGCGCAGCGCGTCGAGCGCCTCGGCCGTCAGGTCGGGGTCGGCACCGTCGATGACTGCCAGGTCCGCGACCCCCGCGCGGCCTGCGGCAATGACCTCAGCGAGATCGGCGCAGCGACGAACGATCTCGAGGGTCTCTCCATGCCGTTGTATTGCCTGGATGAGGGGCGCTTCGTATCGCTGCTCGGCGAGGATAACCACCCCGTGAACGGTACTCATGGCGCACCGACGGGCACGGCGGCGAGGCCATCCGTTGAGCTCTGAGCGGCTAGAAGGACGGGCAGCGACGAAGAGTTCGCCAGGATCTCGATGCGCGTTCCCCTCCTCGTTTGAGACGAGGAGGATGCTTCTATCGCGCGCACGAACGTAAAGGATCCCTCGATTTCGTGTGCCTGCTCCGCCCCCTGGGCCTGCGTGCGTGTCGGAACCGTCCACAGCTGGATCCTGGTACCGTCGGCCACCCCGTCGGGCAGGCCGGTTGTCACGGTCACCGCGAGACGCACCGTCTGGTCCGTCCCCTCCGATTCGGTCTGCGCGATATCGGAGCGCATGATGATCTGACCGGGCACGAGCTGGCGCGTCGCAATGGATCCCATGGGCGCCTCGGACGTGGGCGCATAGACGGAACCATCCACGCGGAGGTCGATTTCTCGCACATTCGCGGCCGTGATGGCTTCACCGGGCGCAATCGTACTTGTCACGGCGTAGACACGGGATCCTCCCCGGAGGAAGCCGCTGAGGACACTGAAAGCGATCACGGACGCGATGACGAGGACCACTCCGATAATGAATCGGCGGTCTATCTTGCCGGGGGCGCGCGCCGGAATCGACACTGGAGCTGAGACGCGTTTCACTCTTCTATCATGCACGTTCGACCGGAAAAGCGGTAGGTTGCCGACTATCCATCAGAACCAACCGAGCACATCGGTCATATGTCGGACAAAAAATTGCCGACTCAAACCAATCAGACGAAGCAATCTCAACTGATAACATGTTGCCATGGCAACACGATTCCTCACTCTCGCTGACGTCGCCGAGACCCTGAATCTCACGATGTCAGCCACCCGCGCCCTCGTTTCCTCCGGCGAACTCCCGGCCATCCAGGTCGGCGGCAAGCACGTATGGAGGATCGAAGAATCGGTCCTGGAGCAGTTCATCCAGGACCAATACGTCGCGACGCGCGAGCGTCAGAAGGCGGAAAACGCTCAGTAATCGGTCGACCATCGCTGGCCGAGCACGCGGAGTTGACGAAGCCCCGCAAGAGCTAGCGAGACGACCATTTCTTCCTGTTCATCGCGGCCGTCATAGCTGATGGCCGTTCCACTGAGGGCGACATCCACATGGTCCGCATAGACCGCGTCGATGATCCCCCTGTGGTCCCCACCGTCGGATTCGATGGCGACGCCGACGCCCCGCGTACTCAGCTCGCGCAGAACGTGACCCACGCCGATCCCACCCCTGATCGACGACTCGCGAGCCACGCTACGCCCGAGCGGCCAGGCACCGACGACGGCGGACAGCATGACGAGGCTATCTCCCCCGTCGCCACGCAGGAGCACCCACGTGCGAGTCGAGTCAAGAACCTGCCCCGACACCACGTGCCCGCCGCGCAGCGCGAGGGTGAGGACGCCCACCGCGCCAGCCAATCGCGCCGAGAGGGTGACGGATGCGCGCTCCGCGTCCGTCAGCTCGTCAATAAGCTCTTCTAGGTCGCGCACGCGCTCCTCGTCGAAGCGTGACTCCAGCTCGGCCATGAATGCTGACATGTCCATTCCCCAACGATGCCACATTCCAGCTCAAAGCGCTGCACATCACATTTTCATCTCATTTCTTCAAATGTATTGACACGAACTAATAAGAAGCGGATAGTTATCTCCATCGAATCCGTCTCACTCAATGAAGAGTTCACCATGACTAATGATTCACGCACTTCCCATGGGCAGGAACACCTGTCTGACGCTTTCCTCTGGCTGGTCGGCGCGCCGCTCACCGTCCTCGACGCGCTGTACCTGACCAGACTCGCACCACCCATTGACCCGGAGCACCCCGACACACTCATCCTCTGGGGACTCGGGGTAGCCGCATGCCTCCTGCTGTCGTGGAGCCTACTCAGCTCTGCCTGTGCCCACCTTGTCCTCCTGCACACTACCCCTCCCATTGTGCGCCGCATCGCACGCGCGGTGGTCGCACGCTACGGCACCAGGCTCTCGCGAACCTTGCTCGCCCGTGCCGGAGCCGGAGCACTCATCGGCTCCGCGCTGGTCACCGGCGCCCCGGTGGCTGCAACACACGCGAGCGCCCAGGACCTCGCCGTCCCCGGGGTCTCACTCACCTGGGCGGATAGCCCACGCGCCACGCAGGAACCACCGCAGACAGATCCGGCTGGCTTGACAACCTCCGCACCCGCGCCCGCTCAGGACGCACCTCCCCCACCCACGCCCCACATGCCCGACTCGATCACGGTCGCACCCGGCGATTCCCTCTGGTCGATTGCCGCATCCCTGCACCCCGACGCGGACGACGCATCCATCGACGCGGCGTGGCGCGCGATCCGTGAGGCGAACGCGGACACTCTCCCAGATCCGAACCTCATTCACCCCGGACAGATACTCACCCTCCCTCAGGACCTGCCATGAGCACCCAAATCGCACCCCGACCTCGTACGGCCGAAGCCCCCAGACGCCGGGGCAGCACGAGGCCGACGCCCACCCGCCCGATCCAGCCAGCCCCCTTCCGCTGGAGTCGCGACGAGTCGCTCCCCCACAGACACTCTGTCGCTGGTGCACCCCAGAGCCCACTTGACCCCGGACCGCACTCCCTTCCCGATCCCGACCGGTGGGCGGCGACGCTCGCACGCGCGGTCGTCGAGGTCGTCACGGGAGCACGCCAGGCACCGCAGCTTCGACGGTGGCTCCTGCCCCAGCTCTACGACGCTCTGGCAGCCGTCCACCTGTCCCCCTGCGCGCGCGGCACACGTCCCGTCCACGTGCGCACCTGTCCGATCGACGCGGCGACCACCGAGGCGGCCGTCATCATTTCCACCGCCGCCCGAACATACGCTCTCGCCCTGCGCCTTGAGGAATACCACGGGCGCTGGATGATGACGGCACTCGAGCTCGCCTAGCCCATCAACGAGGCGCGCCCACGGGTAGAGCAAACGGGTGAGGGGCTCCCGAAAGAACCCCCCACCCGTCTGAGGGATCAATCAGCGACGGCGACGCTTCTTGGCGGCCGCGCGACGCTCCGCGCGGTTACCGCTGGACGAGGAGGCGCCCGACTCGACGCCTTCGGCGGAACTGTAGTTCACGCGGCTCGGCGCCTTCTCCCGACCCACGTTGCCCATCACCGAGCGGGCGTGAGCCACAGCCTCACGCGCGGCCTCGGAAGACGCCGACTCGGCGGCAGCAACGTCCTCGACGCTCGGCTCGGAGGCCTGGGGCGAGGCGGGGGCAGACTCGGACGCGACGGACGCGGAGGCAATCGAGCCACCGGCCTGCTCCTCCGCGGAGGCCAGGGCACGCTCGAACTGCTTGGCGTAAGAGAACACCTGCTGGACGGACTCCTCACGGATGCGCTCGACCATCGCCTGGAACATCTGAGCACCCTCGTCCTTGTACTCGACGAGCGGGTCACGCTGACCCATGGCGCGCAGGCCAATGCCTTCCTTCAGGTAATCCATCTCGTAGAGGTGCTCACGCCACAGGCGGTCCACCACGGAGATGACGACGCGGCGCTCAAGGGTGCGCATGGGCTCCTCGCCCAGCTGCGCCTGCGCCAGCGGGTTCGCGTTCATGCGATCCTCGGTATCCGCGTAAACGGCATGGATGTCGCCGACCAGCTCGGTCACCAGGTCATCGCGCACGAGGGACGCGGCACCGCCGTGCTCCTCTTCGACCTCGTCGATCGTGACCGACGGCGGGTAGTAGCCGCGCAGGTTCTCCCACAGGGAGGGCAGATCCCACTCGTCCACAGCCTTGTCGGCGATTGCCTCATCAACCAGGCCGGTGACCAGGGACTCCATGAAGGCGCGCATCTGCGGGCCCATGTCCTCACCCTCGAGCACCTTGCGGCGCTCACCATAGATGGTCTCGCGCTGACCCGTCATGACATCGTCGTACTTCAGGACGTTCTTACGGATCTCGAAGTTGCGGGCCTCCACCTGATGCTGAGCCGACGCGATCGAGCGCGACACCATGCGGTTTTCCAGCGGCATGTCCTCCGGGTAGGCGCCCGAGGCCATGATGCGCTGAGCCATGCCCGAGTTGAACAGGCGCATCAGGTCGTCTTCCATCGACAGATAGAAGCGGGACTCGCCCGGGTCACCCTGACGGCCGCTTCGTCCGCGCAGCTGGTTGTCGATACGACGCGACTCGTGGCGCTCCGAACCAAGCACGTACAGGCCGCCCAGCTCGCGCACTTCCTCGCGCTCAGCCTCAACGGCGGCTTCCGCAGCCTCGAGGGCCTTGGGCCACGCCTCGCGATACTCCTCCGGGTTCTCCTTCGGATCGAGCCCCTCGGCGGCCAGGTTCGCCTGAGCGAGGAACTCCGAGTTACCGCCCAGCATGATGTCGGTACCACGGCCGGCCATGTTCGTGGCGACCGTCACCGCGCCCTTGCGACCGGCCATCGCGACGATGGCGGCTTCACGGGCGTGCTGCTTAGCGTTGAGCACCTGGTGCGGGATGTGCTTCTTCTTGAGCATCTGGGAGAGCAGCTCGGACTTTTCGACCGAGGCGGTACCGATGAGGACGGGCTGGCCGGCCTCGTGGCGCTCCACGACGTCCTCGATGATCGCGTTCAGCTTGCCCTTCTCCGTCGGATAAACGAGGTCGGGCTGGTCCTTGCGGATCATCGGCTTGTTCGTGGGGATCGGGATGACGTCGATCTTGTAGGTCGACGCGAACTCGGCGGCCTCGGTCTCGGCCGTACCCGTCATGCCCGAACGAGAACCCTCGGGGTAGAGGCGGAAGTAATTCTGCAGCGTGATCGTGGCGAGAGTCTGGTTCTCAGCCTTGATCTCCACGCCTTCTTTGGCCTCGATCGCCTGGTGCATGCCGTCGTTGTAACGGCGGCCCGGCAGCACGCGGCCTGTATGCTCGTCGACGATGAGGACCTCGCCACCATCCACGATGTAGTCGCGGTCCTTGAAGAACAGCTCCTGAGCGCGGATCGCGTTGTTGAGGAAGCCGATCAGCGGAGTGTTCGCGGCCTCGTAGAGGTTCTCCACGCCCAGCTGATCCTCGACCTTGTCGATGCCCGGCTCCAGGATGCCGACGGTCTTCTTCTTCTCGTCGACCTCGTAGTCCTCGTCGCGCTTGAGCAGGCGCGCGATGCGAGCAAACTCCACGTACCAGCGGTTCAGATCGCCATCCGCGGGGCCCGAAATGATCAGGGGGGTACGAGCCTCGTCAATAAGGATCGAGTCAACCTCGTCGACGATGACGAAGGCGTGACCACGCTGAACCATGTCCTCGGGCACCTGCGCCATGTTGTCACGCAGGTAGTCGAAGCCGAACTCGTTGTTCGTGCCGTAGGTAATGTCGCAGGCGTACATCTCGCGGCGCTCCGCCGGCGTCTGGCCCACGAGGATACAACCGCACGTCATGCCCAGGAAGTTGTACACGCGGCTCATCAGGTCCGACTGGTACTTCGCCAGGTAGTCGTTGACCGTCACGACGTGCACGCCCTTGCCGGTCAGCGCACGCAGGTACGAGGGCATCGTGGCGACCAGGGTCTTACCTTCACCGGTCTTCATTTCCGCGATCTTGCCCTGGTGCAGGGCAATACCACCCATGACCTGGACGTGGAAGGGACGCATACGCAGGATTCGCCACGAGGCCTCACGCACCGTCGCAAAAGCCTCAACCAGGATGTCATCCAGGGTCTCGCCCTCTTCGAGGCGATCCTTGAACTCCTGCGTCTTGGCCTGCAGCTCCTCGTCAGTCAGAGCCTCAAAATCCTCCTGCAAGGCATCAACCTGCGACGCAAGCCGATCCAGCTTGCGCAGCATACGCCCTTCGCCAGCGCGAAGGATCTTGTCAATAATCGACACGAATAGCTCCTGACGTTCCTCGCCCGCCCCCTTGTAGAGCGGACAGTCAAATCCACCCATTAGTTTACGAACTAACCGCCCAAAGTGGAAACGCCCGCGCGAACTATGGACGTATTTAACGCTCACAGCGCACACGGGAGCGCCCCGGGCATGGTGCCCGGGGCGCCGCGGTCCTTTAACCGTCAGATTGTCGTGTTCAAGCGAAGCACACCGTACGTCCACCCGTGACGGTGGTAGACGACGCACGGCTGGTTCGTCTCCTTATCGACGAAGAGGAAGAAGGGGTGGCCAACCATCATCATCTGGTCCAAGGCCTCATCCACGCTCATCGGCGGGGCCTCGTGCACCTTCTGACGGACGATGATCGGGGTATCACCCCACTGCTCCTCGCGGGCCTCGCCGACCTTCAGGTCCTCAGCGCTGCGCAGCGGCTTGGGGGCCTCGGGTTCGGCTGCGGCCACCTCTTCGACGACGGGAGCCTCGAGGATTTCGGCTTCGGCCAGGTCGCGCGGGTACCGGCGGCGGTGGTTCTTCACGCGATCACGCAGGCGGCGCAGGCGCTCGTAGAGCTTGCCGGCGGCGATGTCGACGGCCGCGTAGCGATCGGCGGACTGAGCCTCAGCGCGAATGATCGGGCCCTTTCCGTAAACGGTCAGCTCGATGCGCTCGGCAGTGTCGGCCTGGCGGGGGTTACGTTCGTGAGTCAGCTCCACATCGACGCGCTGAGCGCGGGGGTAGAACTGAGTGATCTTCGAAACCTTCTCCTCCACGTAAGCCCGGAAATTCGGGTGAATCTCGGCATTACGTGCGACGACGGTGATGTCCATGTGTTTCCTCCATGGTGTGCGGCGGGCATCATTGCCCGCAGGTGGGGATTGTTCGGTGCTCACTGCCCGAACCGTGGTCTGAGCTATCACCTCCCGCACTGACGTGAGGAGCGTCCCTGCTGCTCACGCTATCGAAAGTCTGTAGCCACATCATACCCCAGCCGGTGACCTGCGTCATGTGATAAGTCCGGGTCGGCACAGAGTCGCTACCGCATCGAGCCCACCCAGCACACGCTCCATTTCCCGAACCGTCGCCCCCGTCGTCACCACGTCATCCACCGCCACCACGAGAACACCAGGCGGAGGGACCGCGAGCGCCCGCATCGCCCCCATACGCCCCACCGTGCGCTGGGCCCCGGCCTTACCCGACTGGGAGGCCGCGCCGATGCGCAGGCGCACCGCATCCACCACCCGCACGCGCACGCCCACCCGCGCACCTGCCGCCAGGGCGCGGGCAACAGCGCGTGCCAGCGGCATCGCCACCTGACGCCCCCGCAGGCGCCTCTTCCACGAGGAGGGGGCGGGCACCACCCACACGTCCACCGCTCCCCCACCCACGGGCCCCCTCCCCTCACGGGAACCCCCAGCGGCAGCGGGCGTCCCCGCCACGCCCAGCACCCGAACCAAGGCGGTGCCGAGGCGGGCGCCGGCCTCGTCGAGGAAATCGGTCACGTCCGTGCGCGCGGAATGTTTGGCGGTCAACACGATGCGCCGTAGGGGACCCGCGTAATCCCCCATAGCCAGCGCGGGCAGATCGCCGCGCGTGCCCTCGATGACCGTCGGGATCGGCTCGACCTGGGCCAGACGCCGACATGAGGGGCATAGGACCTCGTCCCAGGCACGGCACCCCGCGCATTGCACGGGCAGGATCGCTCCGATCAAACCCCGCGCGAGAATGCGATGACCGCGCACGCCCACCACAGCACCTAACCCGCGTAGCGCGCGGACGTCAGTGGCTCGGGGACGTTTTGCCACAGTGCGCCCGAGCGGCTCAGGACCTGTGTCTTGCCCGCGTCGTCGGTGCCCGTTATGACGATCGAGGAGGAGGACGCGCCGGCGCTCATCGTTCTCACGCGGATGGGCAGCGACATGCTCGAGGGCAAGCCACCGAGGGGAAGGGTGATGAGCTGATCGTCGGTGCTTCCTGCCTCGCGCACGACGAGGGCCAGACCCGTCGACGTCGTCCACGAGGCATCGATGACGGTGCCGCGTTCGAGACTCACCTGGGTCAGGGATCGCACCGCCTGCGGGCGTCCCGCGGGGCCACGTTCGACGACACCCACCCACGCGCTGGAATCGTTTCCGCGAATAACGAGTGCGCGCGTCCCGTCCGGCGAGATGCGCACGGCGCGGATATCGCCCGCACTCTCTGACTCGACACCCACGGGGAAGACACCGTCCGCCCCACCCGCGACCGAGACAGAGGCCGCCGACGTCGAGGCACCCCACACCCACCCGAAACGATCAATGGAGGGGCCCGCAGGCGCAGCGCCGGGAATATAAGCAACCGATGTGCCCGCTCGCTGCGCATACACGCCGTCAGCAGAACTCCAGGCGATGAGCGATGGATCCACCGGGGACGCCGTCGGAGAGGAAGCCCCCGACACCGAGGCAAGCATCGTCACCGTCGTACCCGAGACGATCCCCACCCCGTCCGGCCCGGCGCCGACAAGCGTGTCGAGGGAATAGGTGGGCCCAGCAGGAGGGTCGGACGCTTCCAGGGTCTCGCCAGAAAGCGACACGCTCACCTGGGACACATCTGCCGCCTGCGTGAGCGTACGCGTCAGCTCCCATGCGAGGCTCTCGCGGCCGCCCTCGCTCGCGGGCATGACGGCATTGAGTTCGACATGCGCGACTCCATCACTGACATCGACGCCGTGGGAGGGGATCGTCGTGCCTGCGGGAATAGCGTTTGCAGTGACGGGAGCGAGGGCCTGGCTGGGCCCGGCGACGAGGCCGGCCAGCAGGTACGAGGCGAGGCGACGCGAGGGATACCACCGAGGATCCGCAACCAGGTCGGAGCCTTCCTGGGTCGGGAAGTAGAGGTTGACGAGCGAGTACGAGGCTGTGAACGCCGCGCGACTCATGAGGACCATGTTGTCCGGCGCGTTGATGCGCCACTGTCCGTCTTCACGCACGAGCGTGAACGTGTGCGAGGCCGTCGACGCATCGACGCGCGTGAGCACACCGGACGAGTCAACGCTGGCCACACCGAGCACCGAGACCGTCACGTCGACCTGCGAGGCCGTCTCGGAGCCGGCGGTGATCGCGGGCGTCGTGTCGGTGTCGTAGAGAAGAATCTCCGTGTCCGGCTGCCACGTGCGAGCGGAGGAAGCACTCAGGAAGAGGCGGGCGGTCGCAAAGTCGTCCTGCGGCCCGGCCGCACACGCCAGGAGAAAATCATTGACCAGGGTCGCGGCATCGGACCCGTCAGAGGGTCCCTCCGCCGAGAACTGGACGCCGCTGCCGTCACGGGAGGACACGTCGAAGGGAGCCGGAGCCGACGACCGGGGCAGGGACGTACAACCGGCGAGAATCACGCATGCGAGCGCGGCGAGAACGAGGGGGCGTTTCATTCGGCCTCCCACAGGACGAGGGGACGGCTGGCGATCTCCTCGCCGGCTCGCTTGGGCAGTGTCATGAGGAAGGAAGCTCCCTTTCCGGGCTCGCCGTATGCCTGCAGGCGCCCGCCGTGGATGGCGACGTCTTCCGTCGCGATCGCGAGGCCGAGGCCGGTGCCTCCGGTCGTGCGCGCTCGAGCGGTGTCCGCACGGTAGAAACGATCAAAAACGTGGTCGGCGACCTCCTGGGTCATTCCCACACCGCGATCGCGCACGCGGCAGGCCACGTCCGTCTCGGTGGCGGCCACGGTGATCGTCACGGTCGTGCCGTCCGCATGCTCGATCGCGTTGACAACGAGGTTGCGGATAACACGTTCAATGCGGCGCTCATCAATCTCTGCGCCAGCTCGCACCGGAGCCACGATCTCAACCGTGACACCCTGGCGCTGCGCGAGATCGGCGCACGCCTCGACAACGCGGGTCACGATGGGGCGCAGGTCTCGTTCCTCTGCATCCAGCAGCGCGCTCGCGGCGTCGTATCGCGAGATTTCCAGCAGGTCGGCGAGCATCTGCTCCATGCGTTCGGTCTGGTCGTGCAGGAGCTCCGCGGAGCGGCGTGCGTGCGTGGGCAGCTCGTCGCGGTTATCCCACACAACGTCCTCGGCCATGCGGATTGTCGTCAACGGCGTGCGCAGCTCGTGGGACACGTCGGAGACGAAGCGCTGCTGTAGCTTGGCGAGCTCGTCGTAGCGCGAGATGGTGTCCTGCAGCGAGGACGTCATAGCGTTGAATGCTCGCCCCAAGTCCGCCATCTCATCATCGCCACGCACATCAACGCGCACATCCAGGTCACCCTCGGAGGCCTTCGTCGCCGCCTGGGCCGTCACGCGCACGGGTAGGAGCAGGCGATGGAGGAGCGCGAATACGCCGATCGGCAGGGCGACGATGACGGGTAGGGATGACAGGAGCAGGACCCGCAGAACGACATCGACCTGGGCTTGGTCGGCGGACAGCGAATACAGGATGTAGAGCTCGTGCGTGCCCGCTCGGGGCAGCTGAACCTGGGTGCCGACGAGGATTCCCGGTTCTTCCTTCTTGCCGTCGCTCGACCGGATGGCCACCGACTGCCACTGCGCCCCTCCCCCAGCAACCGCCGCGCGCATCTGCCCCGTCACGAGGCCACGCATCTGCTCATCCTCAATCTGGTTGATGCGCAGCGAGGCCGTGGTGCCTTCGGAGCGCAGCAGCGCCACATTGGTCGCGCCCGCGCCTGCCGCCGAGGCCTTGAGCGAGGCCAGCGCCCCGCGCGCGGACTCCTGCACCTGCGCGGGAGACGAGGCCGTCGACGACGAAAAGACAGACTGAGCGGAGGAGAACCGCAGGGACGCGTCGGCCAAGATCGCATCCCTGCGTGTCTCGAACATGGACGTGCGCAGCTGAGAGGCGATGATGACGCCCGAGACGAGAACAATCACGAGGACCGCGAGCGTAATCGCGACCGCGAGCCGAGCCGACAGGGAGTGACGGATGCGGCGGGCGAGGTGCGAGGACGCAAGGAAGACCCACGGCCTCGACGACGTAATGACGCCCACGAGGCGCTTGAGCGCGTCCCTACGCTCCCGCGCCTGCACGGTATCCCACCCCGCGGACGGTCACAACGAGCTCGGGGCGCTCCGGGTCACGCTCGATCTTCGAGCGCAGACGCTGCACGTGAACATTCACCAACCGGGTGTCCGCCGCGTGACGGTAGCCCCACACCTGTTCGAGGAGCTCCTCACGCGAGAAAACCTTCCAGGGCGTGCGAGCCAGTGTCACCAAGAGGTCGAATTCGAGGGGCGTCAGAGCGATGACATGCCCGTCTCGCTTCACGACGTGACCGGCCACGTCGATGGACAGGTCCTGCAACGTGAGCCCCTCGTCCACTTGGGCTTCTTCGCGTCCGCGCAAACGGGCACGCACGCGGGCCACGAGCTCCTTGGGTTTGAAAGGCTTGGGCACGTAGTCGTCAGCTCCGGCCTCCAGGCCCGTGACGACGTCAGACGTGTCGGAACGAGCGGTCAACATAACGATCGGCGCATCCGAGATACGTCGAATCGCACGGCACACGTCAAAGCCATCCATGCCCGGCAGCATCACGTCCAGCAGGACGAGGTCGGGGTGGCTCTCTTGGAATTGAGCCAGCGCCTGGGATCCATCGGCACAAAAAACGACGTCGAAGCCCTCATTCTGCAGGACAATCCCGATCATCTCGGCCAGGGCGACGTCGTCGTCGACGACGAGGATGCGCGAACTCATGTCACGATAGTGTCACGAAATCGCAACGAACGCAGAAGACTCGCGCATCAACGCCCCAATTTCTGCCCTGGACAAGGTTTCACGCGACGGCCACGTATGGCAGGATTGGTGACAGACCAACACCATCAACATGGAGGCACGAATGAGCACCCCGTGGACCGCTCCCGATTCGTCGAACCCGTACCAGCCAACCGGGGCACAACCAGGGGCGGCGGGCGGCCAGGCGTATGGCTCTCAATCCCCCTACGGCGGACAGCCCGGATACGGGGGGCAGCAGGCCTACGGCGCTCAGAACAACTACGGCGGACAACCCGGCTACGGCGGCCAGCCCGGCTACGGCGGCCAGCCCAGCTACGGCGGCCAGCAGGCCTACGGCGGCCAGCCCAGCTACGGCGGCCAGCAGGCCTACGGCGGACAACCCGGCTACGGCGGACAACCCGGCTACGGCGGCCAGCAGGCCTACGGCGGACAACCCGGCTACGGCGGCCAGCCCGGCTATGGCGGCCAGCCCGGATACGGGAGCCAGCAGGGTTACGCCTCGCAGCCCGGTGCCTCCGGCTACAGCGTGAACACCAACCAGTGGGGATGGGAAGCAAAGCCCGGCATCATCCCCCTACGCCCGCTCACGATCGGCGACCTGATGAGCGGTTCTTTTGCCGCGATCCGCCAGAATCCGAAGATCCTCTTCGGATTCACGATGGCGGTCATGGCGGTCGTCTCCCTCATCTCCATGGTGACTGCATTCCTCCCGACCGCGCTCGGGTCGGTGGCCGTTTCAAACGATCCTCAGGCGCAGCTGGCGGGGACAGAGGATTTGGCTGTCCTGCTGTTGACCAGCCTGGCATCTCAGGGTGTGCAGACACTGTCGATGGTTGCGGGCACCACCATCATCATGGGCATGCTGGCGACCACGGTGTCGCAGATGATGATTGGCAACAAGGTGACCCTCTCGCAGGCCTGGGCGATGACGCAGCCTCGTCTGGGCGCCTTGCTCGGCACGTTCATCATGACCGGCATTGTCACGATGCTACCGGTGATTATCTGGGGCCTCCTCATGATCGCATTTTTCTTCGTCTACGCCGCCGACGACTCGACCGGTGGGGTCCTCCTGGGCATCGGTCTCTTCCTTTTCATCCCCGTCGTCGCCGCCGTGTATTTCCTGACCATCAAGTTCGCGTTCACTTCCGTCATCACGGTGCTTGAGGAGATCGGACCAATCGCGTCCTTGAAGCGTTCGTGGAACCTGAGCAAGGGCTACTTCTGGCCGACGCTTGGGCGAATCTTCCTCGTTTCATTCGTCGCCAGTTTTATCGCCGGTTTCATCGGTGGTTTCATCGGCGGCATCACGGGAGTCACCGCGTTCGCCATGGCGGACAACGGGACCGGTTCAATGATTTTTCTGGCGATCACAACGGGTCTGACCACCCTCGCCAGCGGCCTCGTCACGCCGCTCACCGCCACCTATGAGACGCTCATGTACGCGGACCTGCGTATCCGTAAGGAGAACTTCGCGGCGGTCCTCATGCAGGCGAGCGCCCAGCCTCAGTGAGTCCCATGCTCAGCTGTGAGGTTCCGCTGACGCCCGACCAGGGCGAGGCTCGTGACTGGCTCCTCAAAGAGCTTGCCAAGGGCGAGTACGGCGAGATCCGCGGCCCGATCGTCGGCTTCGTCAAGAATTTGATCGACGATTTCTTCCGGCTCCTGTCGTGGAAGGGACAGGGCGCCCCACCGATTTCGCTGATCCTGGCGATTCTGGCGATCATTGTGATCGCAGCCCTGGTCATTGTGCTCATCCTCAACCCGATTCGTCTGGCGAGACGGCGCAAGTCGGGCCTCGTCTTCGAGGATGAGACCAGTGCACCGCAGGTTCAGGCGTCCTTCGATGAGGCCGTGGCCGCTCAGGATTGGAACATGGCGTACGTGTGGGCCTACCGTCTCATGGTTCTGGGCCTTGACGACCACGACATCGTCTCTTCGACTCCGGGCCTGACCGCCCGCGAGGCCGCCGACGCGGCGACCCGAGTCGCCCCCGGCCTCGCCCCGCAGCTGTCTGCATACGCCGAGTCTTTCGACACGGTTCGCTACGGTCGCGCCGCGGTCTCGCGCGACGAGGTGGACGCGCTGCGCTCCTTCACTCCGGTCCTCCTCGACCTGTGTAGCCACGCGACGGACGAGTCATGAAGTCCCGGCAGGTCGCAATCGTCACTCCCACGGCGCGCGAGCGTTTCTCGGCGGCGCGTCCGATGCTCCTCCTCATTGCGGTCACGGTGATTGCCCTGATCGGTTCGGCTTTCCTCAGCCAGATGGGGTACAACAACGCGCCCGTCGGCATTCGCAATAAGCACGGTGATGGCGCCCGCGCGCTGGCCCAGGTGCTCGGCGACCACGGGGTGTCCGTGCGCGAAGTCGGAGCGAAGGGCGCATCCGAGGTGGGCGATGACACAACCCTCGTCGTCATTTTTCCCGCGCGGATGAGCGATTCTATCGCCCAGGCGGTCGAGACACGGGCGAACGTCGTCTACGTCGGGCTTGAGGAGGAGTACGATTCGTCAGCTGCCTACCTCGGTGGCCTGCGCGCGAAGCGCGACTGGCACAGCCCAGGTGTCGTGACGGCCAGGTGTAACTCCGAAACGGCGACGCGCGCGCAGTCGCTGACATCCTCCGCCTACGCGGTTTCTGGCAGCGCGAGCAGCGCGAACGGCTGGGCACTGTGCTTCCCCGGGGATGACGACTCCTACGCATACGCCGAGAAGGCCGAATCAGGGCGTTTCCGCGCGATCATTCCCGATTCACTGCGCCTGCGAAACCGCGCGATCACCGACGAGGGCAACGCGGCCCTCGCGATCAACGCGATCGGGCGCACCTCCAAGGTCGCCTGGTATTCGCCACAGGCGACGGATACCCTCGGCCACGGGAAAGACGCCAGTTCCGAGGCCCCCTATCTCGCGCCCGCATTCCTGCTCACGATCGGGGCGTGCCTGATCGCCGCCATCGCCCGAGGCAGACGCCTGGGTCCCCTGACGCCGGAGAACATCCCCATTGAGGTTCCCGCCTCTGAAACCGTCATCGGTAAGGCCCGTCTCATGCGCTCTCAGCGGGCGTACGAGCACGCCGCCACGGCGCTGCGTAGCGCGAGCGCCACACGCATCGCGACCGCACTGGGCATCGCCCATACTGGCGACCGCGAGGCTCTGACCCGTGCGATTGAGCAACGAGGCCTGCTCACGTCGCGTTCGACCGCCCTCTTGTGGGGTCCTGCCCCCGCATCGGAGAAGGAACTGATTCGCCTCGCCCACGACCTCGACGCTCTCGAAAAGGAGATCCGCCATGACTAGCCCGATTCCCGGCCCCTCGTCCAACGGCGTGCCCCGGCCCGGCCCCGCTCCCGAGGGCGCGCCCCAGCAGGTTCCGGCGCCCTCGGCGGCTCCGGGCTTGTACGCGCCCCAGGGTGAGGTGCCTGCGCAGGGCGCCCCGGCCTCGTACGTTCCGAATGCTCCCGCTCCTCAGGGCACGCCTCAGGGCGCTTTGCAGCAGGCTACCTCCTACTCCGCACCCACCGGCGAAGGGTGGTCGGGGCGTTCGCTCAGCGAGAGCGAGCGGCGCACGCAGGAATCCCTCCTGGCTCTCAAGGCCGAGATCGGCAAAGCCGTCGTCGGCCAGGATGGCGCAATCACCGGCCTGATCGTTGCCCTTGTTGCCGGCGGTCACGCCCTGCTGGAGGGTGTGCCCGGCGTCGCGAAGACGCTGCTCGTGCGCACCCTCGCCCGCGCCCTCGACGTCGACATGGCGCGTATCCAGTTCACCCCCGACCTCATGCCCGCGGACATTACGGGTTCCATGGTGTGGGATGCGGGCCATTCCGAGTTCGTGTTCCGCGAGGGGCCGGTTTTCACGAACCTGCTGCTCGCCGACGAAATTAACCGCACTCCCCCCAAGACCCAGTCCGCGTTGCTGGAATCGATGGAGGAGCACACGGTTTCGATCGACGGTGCCACGCGCACGCTTCCGGATCCTTTCATGGTCATCGCCACCCAGAACCCGGTCGAGTACGAAGGCACCTACCCTCTGCCGGAAGCCCAGCTGGACCGTTTCCTCCTCAAGCTTGAGCTCCCCCTGCCCTCGCGCGAGGCTGAGATCGACATCATCGCCCGCCACCAGGCCGGCTTCAACCCAATGTCTCTGGCCGAGGCCGGCATCCAGCCCGTGGCGGGTGCCGCCGACATTCATGCAGCACACGAGGCTGCCTCACGCATCGAGGTCGCCCCCGCAGTCATGGCCTACCTCGTGGACCTGTGCCGCGCGACGCGTACGTCCGCCGCCGTGCGTGTGGGTGTATCTCCGCGTGGCGCGACCGCGCTGCTGCGCACCTCTCGCGTGTGGGCGTTCCTCCAAGGACGAGGCTTCGTCACCCCCGACGACGTCAAGACGATGGCCCCCGTGACCCTCGCTCACCGACTGGGTCTGCGCGCCGAGGCCAACCTGGAAGGCGTGGACGCCATCGACGTCATCACCGGCGTCCTCGCGGCCACCCCCGTTCCTCGCTGAGGCTCCCGTGGCGATTTCGGCGCGCAGCGCGCTCCTCGTCCTGGTGGGCCTGATCCCGCTCGCCTTCGCCCCATCCCGCGGCTTCGCGTGGATGTGGTACGGCATTGTCGTGCTCGTCTGTCTGCTGGACACCCTCGCCGCCCCCTCGCCGCGCACTCTGCGTATGAGCCGCGAGGTCACCGGCCCGATCCGCGCCGACCAGAGCACCGAGGCCTCGCTGCGCCTGACGAACACAACCAAGCGCCAGATGGTCTTGGACGTGCGCGACGCGTGGCCTCCCTCCCTGCGTCAGTCGCCACCCTTGCGCCGCGTGCGCGTGCTCCCAAAGTCCGCGGAAAAGGTCACGACGCTCCTGTCCCCCACGAGGCGAGGAACACGACACGCGGACGTCGTCACGATTCGTTCCTGGGGTCCCCTGCACCTCGGCGCTCGCCAGGTGTCGATCAGCGCACCCCTGACCCTGTCGGTGCTGCCGGAGTTTAAGGCGCGAGTGCTCCTCCCCTCGCGATTGGCCCGCCTCCACGAACTCGAAGGCACAACGCCGACGACGCTGCGCGGAGCAGGCACCGAGTTCGACTCGCTGCGCGCGTACGTCGTCGGAGATGACCCCCGCGACATCGACTGGCGTGCGTCCGCCCGCTCGACCGAGCTCATGGTGCGTCAGTGGCGTCCAGAACGCGACCGCCACGTCGTCATCGTCGTGGACTGCGGTCGTGCATCCTCGGCGCTGCTCGGTGCCCCCGAGAACGAGGAAGTTGACTCGATCACGCTGGGCCGCGCGCCACGCCTGGATTCCTCGATCGAAACCACCCTGCTCCTGGCAGCATTGGCCGATCGTGCGGGCGACAAGGTCCACGTCATCGCCGTCGATTCACGCGTACGCGCCCGCGTCTCCGGCGTGCGCGGGGCCAAGATCATCGAGACGCTCGCGCACGTGTTCACGGACTTGAACCCACGCCTGGATGTCACCGACTGGTCGAGGGCAGCTGACGCCGTCGAAGAGACTGTGCGCCACTCGGCATTCGTTGTCATCGCCACGAAGATCCCGCCCGCCGGACTGGAAACCGAGTTCACCGACGCCCTGGCACGCCTGACAAAGCGTCATACGGTACTCGTCGCATCGGCGACCGACCCCGACGAGATTCGTGCCCGCAACGGGCGCGAGGACGCTGACGCGGTATTCCTAGCGGCATCGGCAGCACTCGCCGAGCGTTCCGACGCCGCTGGTGCGGCGGACGTGCGCCTCGCGGGTGCCCTCACGCTGCAGGCCTCGGCGGGTCTGCTGCCCGCCCGCACGGCCGACCGCTACATCGAGTTGAAGAAGAGCGGACGCCTGTAAGCCCGCGAGCGCGGTGTCAGCCCGCGACCGGCTGGTAGTAGCCGGCGTCGATACCGACGTCAGCGTTCTGGCCCGCCTGGTGTGCCCTGCTGCCGAGGATCAGCGTGTACGCCCACACGGCCGCTGTCATCAGTACCCCCAGGGTGATCTTGACGGCGTCGGGCAGCTGCGAGGGCGTGACAAATCCTTCGAGCACACCCGAGCCCGCGAGGAGGATGGCGCAGCCCGCCGCCACCGTCATGGAGCTGCGCGCGGCCACGCCCACCGCTTGGTAGCGCGTCGCGGCTCCGGGGACGAGGAGTGCCCAGAAGACCCTCAGGCCCGCTGCGATCGAGATGAAGACGGCGGTCAGTTCGGGCAGGCCGTGCGGCAGGATGAAACGGAAGAAGTGCCAGGGCCCCGCGTAGACGGTCACAACGGCTCCGGCCACCCCGACATTCGTCGCGTTGGTCCACAGGATCTTCAGCGGGTACACGCCGGTCACGCCCGTCACCACGCCCTGCAGGGCGATCCACGCGTTGTTTACCCACACGGATAGTCCAAACTGCGCATTCGTGTCCTGGTGGTAGTACTCAACGAAGTCGCTGTTCGCGTATTGGCGCAGCTGCTCGGGCGTGCCCAGCTGGTTCATCGCTTCCGGGTGGGTGACCAGGTAGTGGCCCTCAATGAGAGCGAGCACGATGGAGACGAGCATGACGCCCACCGTCACCCATCGAATCTGATAGAGGGCGTAGGGCAACGACACCTTGAAAAAGCGTGCAATCACGGTTCCGTTGATGCCCGCCGTTCCCGCTAAGCGCCCACGAGCTGCCGACAGGACGCGTGAAAGTTCCGCGATGACGTCGGGATCGGGACTGGTCGTGCGCACGCGCGCCAGGTCGGTGGTGGCGGATCGGTAGAGCCGGTCGAGCTCGTCGATCTGTTCACCCGTCAGAAAGCGGGTACGCGTCAGTTCCTCGAGGCGTTTCCACTCCGTTTTTCCGCTCACCCGCAGCACATCGATGTCCATTGGACTAGCGTGTCATACATGAGCGCGCAACGCAGTCAATCACGCGTCATTCAAGACGACTATGTCCGCACGGGTGAAGCCGTCTCTCTCGACGTCACTCCTGCCTCGCCCCCCGAACGCTTCGCCTCAGCAGTCATCGACGGCACGACGTACCTGGGGGTGGCGCTCCTCGTTGCTATCAGCGCCGCGCGCACCTGGTCGAATGACTCTGCCTCTCTCATGCGCGTATTCATGATCGGCTTGATCGCCTCGGTCATGTATTTCATCCCCTTCGTGGTCGAAGTGACCACGAAAGGCCGTTCGCTCGGCAAGTGGGCGCTCAACCTGCGGGTCGTACGCGACGACGGCGGCGCGATCACCGCTCGCCACAGCGCCGTGCGCGTCGGCGTGGGAATCCTGGAAAACTGGCTGACGTTGGGCGGCCTGGCGTTTTTCACCGAACTCGTCAACAAGAAGGGCAAGCGTCTGGGGGATATCGCGGCGGGGACGATGGTGTGCTCCCAAGGAGAATCGGTCTTCTACCCTCCCCTGGTGATGCCTCCCGGGCTCGAGGAGTGGGCGGCCTCGGCGACGATCCTGCCTCTCGACGATGCTCTCGCGGCCGAGGCTCGCGCGTTCCTGGGAGCAAACCGCTCCATCGATACGAAGCTGCGCGCGCAGGTCGCGTCTTCCCTCGCTGAGCGTCTCGTGAAGCGTGTTCAGACGCCTCTGCCGCCGGGACTGCACCCGGAGATCGTGATTGCGGCCATTCTCGTGGCCCGCCGTGATCGCGAGTGGGAGCGCGAGTGTGAGCGTCGTGCGCGCGGCAAGGCACGATTCCACGAGGCGACGCAGCCTCGCTTCGGCCTGTAGGGGTTAGTCCTCGGGATCCGCCTCAGAGCCGTCAACCACCGTGAACTGTGCGCGCCTGCGCGCGTACGGGCTCGAGGGGTCAAGCGGGCTCGACGTGTCGGGGCTACCCACGGAGCGCGCGGGGCCAAACGGACCGGTTTGAGGCCTGCGAGCGCCGGGAGCGGGAGTCGGCTCAGCCTGCGCCTCCTGAGCGACGCGACGCACAGCGTCAACGAGCGCGGCGAGGTCATCTCCGGAAGGCGGAGCCGGTTCGAAATTGGTCGCCAGACGCACAACCTGCCAACCCAACGGCGCGGTGAGATTCTGCGCGTGTTCCTCGCACAGGTCATACGAGTTGGGATCCGCGACGGTGGCAAGGGGGCCGACGACGACGGTCGAATCTCGGTAATCGTAGGTGAGGGTGGCGACGGCGGCGGTCGAGCAGCCGGGTTTCGAGCAGTGGCGTTGGGCAATCACGTCCCTAAGAGTACGACACTCTGCGCGCCGATGGCCCACTCCCGCGCGCCATGCGCCTACCCTGAGGGGGTGTTTTCCACGCGCCGCCACATCTCGAGCCGCAACCGCCACGGTCGCGGTCCTCGCGGTCCCCTCTTTTTCCCGGGAACACCGGCGTGGAGGACGCGGCGCGAGGACTTCGATCTGATGGTCAGCGAACTCGTCACTGAGCTCATTCGTCGCTGGCCTCAGGTGTCCACGATCGAATTCGCCGTGGAGGATGTTCCGCCGTCAGATCCGGCCCCCTGGGAGTCTCACAGCGTCGTTGTCGCGCGCATTTTCCCGGCCGATCGTCGTCGCGGTCTGCGCGACCGGATCGTGGTCTACCGCCTGCCGATCACGCTGCGCTGCCCGCCCGAGGAGGTTGCCGTCATGACGCGCAGGGTCCTCATCGAGAGGATCAGTCACATTCTGGCGCTGCCGCCGGACGAGATCGACGACGCGATGCGCTGATTAGTTGGCGGTGCGGATGGCGCCGGTGACAGCGCTAATGCCCTCCGTACCCACGTTCCACGTGGTGCTCATGCGCCCCACTGCGGTGTCGGCGGTGATGACCAGGGCTGCCTGGATCGGGGTATCCGCGCTGATGGTGCTCGCACTGTCCGGAAGACTGACGAGGGTGGGGACTCCCGGAGCGACGTAGATCGTTCGGTTTCCCACGCGCACCGGGACAGCTCCCGGGGTCGAGGCGGAGGTACCGCTCGACTGTGCATCTCGTGATTCACCCGATTGGGAGGCTCCGGACTGCGACGTGACGGGAGAGGGCGATGCCCAGATGTCAGGGGTGGCGCTCGGACCGGGCTGAGCAGACTGCGCGGTATCCCCCTGGGTCGCGGTTGCAGCGCCAGCAGCATCGGCGGGCGCGTACAGGAGGAGGCTCGCCAACGAGGCGTTCACGCCGGAGTCGGTGGCAATCGATGTGGCGCGAATGGGAGTCGACGAGAGCACGGAGGTGGTCATCGTCGTCACCTGGCTGGCACCGGGAACCGAGGCCTCGGTGAACGTCGTCGCGGGGCTCGCGTTGGAACGCATGATCCAGGCGCTGAGACGCTCAGCCCAGGGGGCGCCAACGGTGATCGTCGTCGTCTGTGCCACGACCTCGCGATCCGAGGTGACGACGAGCGCGATCGGAGTAGCATCGCTGGACGCGCCATCGAGAGGCATCTCAAGGGTGGTCCCCTCGGCGACGGTCGCTTGACCGCCGGAGAGGGGGTGTACGCCCGTCGAATCGGCGACGGAGACGCTCACGCGGGCATCACCCGAGGGTGACACGAGGCGCAGCAGCGACGTGCCCTTGGGATCCACTCCCAGGATCGTCTGCGAGGTCGCGGGCACGACTGCGGAGGCGAGCGTGGTCCCCTGTGGAATCTCACCGTTCATCAGGGAGGCCTGCACCCAGGCGGCGACGCCGCCCCCGTCTGCACGGATGCGGACAGCGAGAGAGTTCTCATCCGGGAACCATCCCGCGAGGAGCACCGACACCGAGGAGGACGCAGGAACGGTGACCTGGCGCGGTGCGGCATTGAGGGGGCCGGAAGCCCCGTATCCGTCAATACTGACGACCGAGGCCGTGGGACCGGGGTTGGAGAGGATGAGAACCATGTCGGCGCCGGAGGTGGTGGCACCGGTCGCGATCCACTGCGAGGTGCGTGGCGCCGCGCATCCGACGGCGCTCAGGCCCGCGAGTTCGCCTCCCCCCTGGCCGACAAGAGTGAGGGCCGTGGGGATGACTCCCCCGTTGCCCGTGATGGATGCGGGCGCCGGGCTCGTGGGGGCCGATGCGAGCGAGGACCAGGTGGAACCGGCCGCAACGCTGGTGGTTTCGAAAGGATCGACGATGCCCGAGGGACACGCGAGGCGTACCTGTGACGGGTGGGCGCTCTGCGCCGTCCCGTCGACTCTGCTCGGGGAGGCACCGACCCACACGGAAGCAGAGGCCATGGCCGCCACGGCGATCCCCGCGCCCACGAGGGTCGTCAGGGAACTGATGCGGGGCTTTGTCATCTCTTCCTCCACGCGGATAGGGCGCTGGCGAGGGCAACGACCAAGCACGCGCCCGCAGCGATGCGCCACGGAATGATCCACCACGCGCTGTACGTGAGCGTCAGGTGCCCAGCGGTGGGCATGTCGAATGCCTGCGACCATCCGTCGGAGGCAGCAACGGGGGTCAGCGCCACCCCATCAACCCACGCATGCCATCCGGAGTCGGCGCGCTCGGCTAGGACGAGGGTGCCTGCGGCGTCCACGTCGCCGTCGACACGCAGCTGCGAGGAGCCAACCGGAGTCGTCACCCCGCTAGCAGAATCGACGCGAACGCGTGCCGGTGTCAGCCCGCCTGGACGCACGCGCCAGACGGTGCCGGACGTCGTGTCGCCGACCTTCTCGAGTCCTTCGGCGCGGTCGAGGCCGGAGGTCAGGGCGGCGGAGCCGCTCGCGCCGAGGGGAACGAGGATTGTGTCGATGTCGTGCGCGGCCAGCGTCTGCACGGTCGCGTCGTCCGGATAAACGACCAGGGTATAGGCCGCCTGTGCGAGTGAGGCAGTGGCCGGGTCGCTCACGCTACCGGTGGCGGCACCGGAGCGCGCCTCGGCGAGTACGAGCGCGCGAACGGCGGGGTTCGAGGCCGTGAGTGACGCTCCGTTTCCTCGCCAGAGCGTGGCGTTGACTGTGTCGTTCGTCGGGTCGCCATCAAGGACGAGAATGCGTCCGGCGCGCGGCGAACGCTGAGCCTGCGAGGCGACGGCGGAGACGATGGGCGAGGAGAGCGCCGAGACAGTTTCACGCTGGGACATCGTGAAGGTCGGAATGTCGTCAGGGTTGGATCGACCAGCGACGGCGGACACGCTCGCGGCGGACGCGCATCCGACAAGCGCGACGGCAATGAGGCCGCCCAGGGCTCGCAGCGCGAAGGGCCGGGATGCGTCCCATGCGGTGGCGTCAGCGGCGGTATCGGCAAGACCGACGTGACCCGAGCAGGACAGTACGACCAGGATCATGAAGGCGAGGGACAGGGCGGGCGAGGCCCACGCAGCGGCCACGGACGCACCGGACATAGCAACGCCGACGTGCGAGGCTCCCCACGCGAGAGCGGAGGCGATGAGAGCCCACCCGTATGCAATACTGACGGCGCGCGAACGCGCGCGCAGGAGGGCAATTGTCCCGAAGAGCAGGACGCCGCCGCCGATGATTCCGAGCGCCACGGCCTCGAACATGCTCGACGGGGCCGCGGGCATACCGAGGGCCGCCATCCACGAGGGCGCGCGGGTGTATGCGTGCGCTCCCCCGCTCGTCGAGGCAAGGGCAGGCCACGCGGCGGGGCGCGCGAGGATGGAGACGTAGGTGGGCACGAGAAGCGTCAGAGCGGGCAGCGCCACGAGGAGGCGGCGCCGGGACCGCCACGCGAGCGCGAGCACGCCCACAGGCAGCAGCCACGGGGCGCAGCACGACAGGACAACGAGCGCAAGCGCCGCGCATCCCGCGTTCACTCCGCGGGGCTGCAGGGGTGCGGCGTCAACGCCGGATGCACCGGCCACGTAGAGAGGCCGGGGCGTCCCAAGGCAGAACGCCGCGAAGACGGGCAAGGCGATGTGGGCGAGAATGCCCGCGAGGACACCGTGGGTCGCGCTCAGGAGGAGCGCGGGGGCGAATGCCCACGCCAGCGACGCCAGGAAGCGCACGCGCAGCGACGTGGCGAGTGCGCGGCTCGGAATCCATGCGATGACTGCCGCGATCGGGCTCGACGCCACGAGCAGGAACGTCGCGAATGCCCCGGGGGTGACGCCGATCGGCGCGACGGGGGCGCTCAGGAGGGCAAGCAGAATCGTCAGGGGGTCCGCGCCACCGGCATAGCCATCTCCACCGGGCACCCACGCGGCCCACGCGGCGTTCCACAGCTCGGTCCAGGTCGCGGGCAGCGACACCCATGCTCCTCCGACGAGGCCTGCAGAGGTTCCCCACCACTGCGCGCCAGCAATCAGAGACGTCACCATCGCGAGGCCGAGGCCGACAAAGGCAGAACGGAGTCGGTAGCGCCGCATCGAAGCGACGATAAGCGGATCGATGCGCTCGCCGTTCTCGTCCTCATCCACGCCGGCCGGTTCCTTGCGCAGCGAGGCGGGTGCTGTCTCGAGGCCACGCAGGGCGGATCGGGGAACGGAACGGGACTGAGCGGCGCGGACGCGACCGGCGAGCAGGCGCGGCGTCGCTGCGATCAATGAGACGAGGGCACCGATTTCGAGCAGAGCGAGGGACGCCCGTCCCGTGAGGATACGTCCCAGCGCGCGCGCCGGAGCCCACACGAGGAGCCACAGGGCCAGGAAAGGCAGGATGAGGGTCGGCACGGCCTTGCACCAGTTGTACATCTGGGCGTAGCGGCGCTTGCGGAAGGATCCGTCGGTCGCGGCGTTCCCGTCGACAATCGCGTCGGACACGTCGCCCGTCGGTTCGCTGCGATCCGACTCTGGCCCAGAGTCGAGGCCCGAGTACAAGGAGACGCGGGCGTGGCGCACACGCGCCTTGGGCGCGACGATGACGCGGTACCCCGCGAGGTGGAGCCTGCGCCCCAGGTCCAGCCCGTCGCCAAAGGGGCCGAGCGCGGTGTCGAATCCGCCGACGGCCTCGTAGGCTTCAGCGCTGATGAAGAGCCCGGCGGTGCCGACGCCGAGGACGTCGCTCGTCCCGTCGTACTGCCCCTGATCGATGTCGTCGTCGCCGACGCGTTCGAGTCGTCGGGCGCTCGCCGTGGCGAAAATACCCAGTTCGAGGAGTCGGCTCCCGTCCCAGCTCATCTGCTTGACGCCGACGGCGCCAACGGTCTTGCCGACTGTGGCCGCCTGAACGAGCTCATCGAGACACTCGGGTTCGGGGGCTGAGTCCTCGTGCAGGATCCACCACCAGTGTTCCGAGGTGAAAGCGGCTCCCTGTGCGCGTGCACGCTTGATTGCATCGCCCAGGTTGCGGGCGCGGCCAACGCGAACAAGCTGCGCTCCCTCGGGAACGCGTTCGGACGGGAAGGGGGTGACGTGGCGACCTGCGACGTCAATGATGGTCAACGAGTGCGGGGCCATCGATTGATTCTCGATGGCCCGCAGGACGGACTGAGTGAGCGGCGCCTCTCCCCTCGTGACGAGGATCGCGCCGACGGAGCGCTGTGTCGGGCTCAACCGGCCATACGGCGCAGGCGCCGCCTCTCGCGCTCGGACATGCCACCCCAGATGCCAAAGCGCTCATCGTTTGCCAGCGCGTATTCCAGGCAGTCCTCACGCACCTGGCAGGCCTGACAAACGGCCTTGGCCTCGCGGGTGGAGCCACCCTTCTCGGGGAAGAAAGCTTCCGGATCCGTCTGTGCACACAGCGCGTGCTGCTGCCACGCAAGAGGACCGTCAATGCGGGCGTACAGCGCCGCGTCGGCGTCCTCGGACCACTCCAGGGGTCCGTCACCGAAGATGTTCCACATTGCGGGAGCTCCTTATGACGAATCGATCAATACGAGAATTACACGCGTGTCATTGCAGGAAGTCAAGCGGTTTCGCGATATTGAGACCTTTTCCGTAGCGCTTGACCCAACGGAAAAACGGTGCCTGTTTTCAAGGACTTCACAGTTACTAAGTACTTGGAACACATAAGACCTTCGATATACTTGAAACCATGCACAATACGTCCTCAGAAACTATGATCAGGCTCACTCACTGTATCACAGCGATTAACGAATGGTCAGGGCCAGCGCTCACCCAATACGGCCAGGAGCGGGTCGAACTGGGAGGACCCGTGGTCAGCAGGTGGCTATCGAAAATCGCGAACTACCTGACAAACGAACTCGCCGCCGATCTGTTCGGTACGGGTGAACCGACACCGACTCGCATCTACACGACTCTTCAACCCTGGCAGGACACCCTCTGGCAGATCGCCGCACGAGCGATGGGATGGGAGCTCCTCGATACACGACGCCCACTGCCCCGCGACCTTTTCGTCACGAATATTCTCGGCTCCGAAGCCTCCGACGCAATCGAGGCTGGGGCGCACGTACTCGCCCAGCCCGCACGGTACCTGTCCTTCGCGTGGGACGGCCCCTTAGGCGGGGCGCTCGACGGCCTCGCGGAAATCGCCACGCAGCCGGACGGCCTCATCGTCGACACTCCCCCGCTGCTCATGCAGGCCCGGGACGAGGCATTGGCGGGCTCTCACCCGTCGGCCCCGGTGCGCGGTCGCCGCGTCGCGCTGCTGTGGGACGCCCGAACGGGTGCAGGACAGGTGCTGGATCAGTGGATGCAGGGACGGTCGGTCGTCATCATTGATCCGCGGGCGGTGTCCCCTGACAAGTTGGCGCAGATCCTCGCGACGGAGGACGCGGACGGCGGGCTCGTCACCTACCAGAGGTAGTCATCACCACACACCAAGAACGCGGGCAGCGGCGAGCTTGAGACCCTCCACGGGGTCGCGGCGGATCTGCCGCCAGCGCAGGGCGAATCGCAGCCTTGACGCCGCGCCCTGCCCCTCGAGCTCACCCAGGATGGCGCGCAGCTGTCGCGCGCGGCGCTCATCGAAACTGCCTATCTTCTGGGCGGCGCGGGCCGTCAGGATGAACTGTTTGCGGTAGAAGCCATTGCGCAGCTTGGCCATGCGGGCATCGCGTGCGCCGGAACCGGAGTTCGCGCCCTGCACGTTTCCGCCGTGCTGGCGATACTCCAGGGTCGGCTCCTCGCCAATCACCCACGTCAGGCCGATCGACCGCGCCAGCGCATAGACGTACCAGTCATGCACGCCGATCTCGCTGTAATCGAGGCCGCTCAGCACTCGCACGAGGGTCTCGTGTGCCTTCGGACTGAAGACGTAGGTCGAGCCGGGCCCCGCGGCCTCGAAGAGGAAGTCCCAGGCGCGCTGGGGCTGCGATTTACGGATGAGGCGACGCTCCCCCACCACCCCGCCGGGCAGCGATTGGAATGAGGTGACGTTCGACGACACGACGTCGGCCCCGCGATCAGCCATGAGGGCTAGCTGAGAACTCAGCTTGTCCTCGTGCCACACATCGTCCTGGTCGGTGAAGGCCACGTAGGAGCCGTCAGGGGTGTGCGTTGTGAAAAGATGCAGGAAATTGCCCGTCACGCCAGGAGTACCGTCACGCTGGGGCAGGACCGTGATCCGAGGGTCGGCGTCCGCACGCTCCTGAAGGTGCGCACGCGTGCCATCACTCGACGCGTCGTCGGACACGACGAGGCAGACCTCCACGCCCGCCTGAGCGAGCACGGAGTCCACCTGTTCGTCGAGCCACGCCCCGCCCTCGGCCATCCCGTTGTAGGTGGCCATGAGGACGG
>ERZ772960.393-NODE-393-length-40406-cov-4.031325_pt1 | contig 40406 bp, 36 predicted proteins | sample MGYA00580678_ERZ772960 | MGnify/ENA primary metagenome ERZ772960 (study PRJEB29015, sample SAMEA2737930) | human oral metagenome | biome: human oral; feature: human-associated habitat; material: dental | place: China | collected 2059 ... | reverse complement strand
AGGTTAAGGATTTTGACCCCGGACAGTATCTAGAGAAGCAGGAGATCTTGAGAACGGATCGCTTCACCCAGTTCGCCGTGGCCGCGGCCCAGCAGGCGGCAGAGGATTCCGCAATCGAGGGCAAGGTCAATCCTGACAGGTTCTCTGTTCTCTTCGGAACCGGAATCGGCGGCATCGAGACCTTCGAGAGGGAGCACAGAAATCTTATGGAGCGAGGCCCCAGGCGTGTCTCCGCCCTCTTTGTCCCTATGATGATCTGCAATATGGCAGCCGGTATGATTGCCATCCGCCACGACTGCAGAGGGACGGCCATGCCGGCAGTGACTGCCTGTGCTTCAGCCTCTAATGCGATCGGAGAGGCCATGCGCCTGATTCGTCATGGCTATGCTGATGCTGTCATCACAGGTGGAACCGAGGCAGCTGTCTGCCCGTCATCCGTTGCTGGTTTTGCCAATATGAAGGCCCTGTCCACTTCCACGGATCCCAATGCAGCCTCTCTGCCCTTTGATAAGCGGCGCAATGGTTTTGTCATAGGGGAGGGTGCGGTATCACTGGTGCTTGAGGAATATGAGCACGCCAGAGCCCGCGGAGCAAGAATCTACGGTGAGATCTGTGGATATGGAACCACCTGTGACGCCTACCATATCACTTCCCCGGAGCCCAATGCCCGCGGCGCTGCCAAGGCAATGGAAGATGCCATGCGAGAGGCGGGTTATACGGAGGCAGATCATGTCTATCTCAACGTGCACGGAACCGGAACCCCTATGAATGATCTGGTGGAGTGCAAGGCGGTTCATGCGGCATTTGGCGACGCAAATGCCAGAAAGCCCTGGGTCTCCTCTACCAAATCTATGACGGGTCACATGTTGGGGGCCGCCGGTGCTGTGGAGGCATTGGCCTCTCTCTTTGCCCTGGAGGAGGGAATCGTTCCTCCTACTATTAACCTGATGGAGCAGGACGAGAACTGTGATCTCAATTATGTCGCAGGCCAGGCTTTGCAGGAGAATCTGACCCTGGCTCTATCCAACTCTCTTGGTTTTGGAGGCCATAATGTCTGCCTGGCATTCAGAAAGGTGAAATAAGATGAACGAGAAGGAAATCAGAAAGTATGCCGGTCTGATGAAGGAATTGGATCTGACCGGTCTTGAGATCACCAATGATGAGACAAAAGTTCGATTAGAGCGCGGCAGCGAGCTTGTTTCCGTCCTTCCTTCGGCTGGCACCGCCGGTGACCCGGCAGCTTGTGATACAGGAAAAATGCAGAAGAAAGAGGGAGCGGATGCGGCTGCATCCGAAGGCAAGACGATCACTTCGCCTCTGGTAGGGATTTTCTATGCGGCGGCGGAGGAGAACGGCAAGCCCTTCGTTGCCGTCGGAGATCATGTCAAAAAGGGACAGACACTCTGCATCGTCGAAGCTATGAAACTGCTCAACGAGGTGACCGCAGAGGAGGACGGGGTGATCAAACAAATCTGCGCCTCTAATGGACAACTGGTTGAATATGGAACAGCGCTTTTTGTCATGGAGTGATTATGAATCGTCAAGAAATTATGGAGATGATCCCTCACAGGGACCATATGCTTCTGCTGGATGACGCGGAGCTGATCGACGGGGAAGCCGTCGCTCATTACCATGTGACCGGGGACGAGTTTTTCCTAAAGGGGCATTTCCCGGGAAATCCCATCGTGCCCGGCGTGATTCTCTGCGAGATCCTGGCCCAGTCGGCCTGTGTTCTCATGCAAGAGGGCCTAAAAGAAGGCAAACTGCCGGTTTACACGGGACTGAACAATGTCAGGTTCCGCGCTCCGGTCAGGCCCGGTGATCGAGTCACGGCCAGATGCCATGTCACCAGATCCAGAGGAATGTTCTACTTCTGCAGCGGAACCATCAAGGTGGAAGACCGCCTCTGCGTTTCCGCGGATTTTTCTTTTGCCATCACAGGAGGCGTCTGATGTTTTCGAAGATCCTGATTGCCAACCGCGGTGAGATCGCGGTGCGAATCATCCGCGCCTGCAAGGAGATGGGGATCGCAACGGTTGCGGTCTACTCTACGGCAGACCGGGAGGCCTTCCATGTGGCTCTGGCAGACCAGGCTGTCTGCATCGGCGGGCCCGAAGCGACGGAGTCCTATCTGAATGAGAGCCAGATCATATCGGCTGCCCTTATGACCGGTGCCCAGGCCATACATCCGGGATATGGCTTTCTCTCAGAAAATGCCCATTTCGCCGGACTTTGCCGGGAGAACGGCATTGTCTTTATCGGCCCGGATCCGGAGTCCATGGAGAAGTTCGCCGACAAGGCCATTTTAAAAGAGTTGGTGGACGATGCCGGTCTTCCGGTTATCCCCGGGACCGAGGCAGTGCCGACTCTGGCCGAGGCCATCACTTTGGCCAATAAGATCGGCTATCCGGTGATGCTTAAGGCCTGTTCCGGAGGCGGTGGAAGAGGCATTCGCCTGATCCGAAGTGACGAGGAACTGACCCGCGCCTTCCCTGAGGCCACCCAGGAAGCGGTCACAGCTTTCGGCGACGGGGCCCTCTATTTGGAGAAATATATTTTCCCGGCCCGTCATATTGAGCTGCAGATCTTGGCTGATGAGCAGGGACATGTGGTATGTCTGGGAGAGAGAGACTGCTCCCTGCAGCGCCGCAACCAGAAGCTTCTGGAGGAGACCCCATCCCCGGCTGTCTCTGATAAGCAGAGGGCAAAGATGATCAAACTGGTCACCAGGGCGGCCAAGAAGATCGGTTATGTGGGCGCCGGTACCATGGAGTTCCTCTATGACGCAAAGGGCAGCTTCTGGTTCATGGAGATGAATCTGCGTCTGCAGGTAGAGCACTGTGTGACCGAGATGCTGACCTCTGTCGACATCGTCAAGTGGCAGATCCGCATTGCAGCAGGCATCCCACTGGATTTTGACCAGGAGCAGGTACGTTTGACGGGTTCTTCCATGGAATGCCGTATCAATGCCAGGGGGATCGGACGGCTGAATATGCTGCATGTGCCCGGAGGGCTCAATGTTCGTTTTGACACCTGCCTGATTCAGGGAATGACCATGTCTCCCTACTACGACTCCCTCATAGGCAAACTGGTCGTCTATGCAAGAAGCCGGGAGGAGGCTCTGCGCAAGATGAGGGCGGCCCTCTGTGAACTGGTGATTGATGGGATTCCAAGCAACGTGGATGAGCAGCTCAAGATTGTCGAGGATGAGCGCTTTACTTCAGGGAATTATGATCTGACCTTCCTCGGGAACAAGTAAACTGATGCCTTGAACCAATGGGTGAGAGACGATGCAAATGGCCTCTTATGACAGGAAAGTGATGCGTAAGATCATGTGGATTGTTTCCTTTGATGGGAACATGGCGCAGACAAGGGAATATCAGCTGATATAAGGAAATGAGATAAAGTATGGCTCTGCATTTTAGAAAACCGAAAAACACACTGGAGTTTGGAGGGAGAACGGCCTATGAGGCAGAGGGAGACAGCGGTGAAGCAGTCAGGAAATGTCCTAATTGTCACAAGGAGATCCCGCTCTCTGTCCTGCAGGAAAACGAGCAGGTCTGTCCCTGTGGCCATCATTTTCGCCTCAGAGCCAGAGCCCGTCTGCGTCTGCTCTTGGACAAGGGGAGCTTTCGGGAACTCTATGGGAATCTGATTTCAGAGAATCCCCTTGCCTTTGAGGGCTATGACGAGAAACTGGAGAAGGTGAGGGCAGACACCGGGGAGACGGAAGCGGTTATCACGGGAGTTGGCAGGATCAAGGGAATTTTCACAGCTGTCTTTGCCATGGACCCCTATTTCATGATGGGGTCCATGGGGTCTATTGCGGGTGAGAAGATCACCCGTCTCTTTGAGTATGCGATTCGGCAGCACCTGCCAGTCATAGGCTTTACGGCCTCCGGAGGAGCCCGTATGCAGGAGGGGCTTCTCTCTCTTATGCAGATGGCCAAGACTTCGGCAGCAGTCAAGTGGCATTCCGACGCGGGACTCCTCTATGTTACAGTTCTGACGGATCCCACTACAGGAGGAGTGACCGCTTCTTTTGCAATGGAGGGAGATTTGATCCTGTCCGAGCCGGACGCTCTGGTCGGTTTCGCCGGAGCCCGCGTCATTGAGCAGACCACCAGAAAACGTCTGCCTCAGGGCTTTCAGAGGGCGGATTTCCTCTTAGAGCACGGTTTCTGCGATGCCATCATGGACCGAAGAGAGCAGAGAGAGGGACTGGCGCAGATCCTTTTGATGCACGGGTGTGGAGTCGAGGCAAAGAAGAGTGCAGAGGAAAGCGCAGAGAAGGTGTAGAGAAGAGCGTGGAGAAGGGAGCAGAGGAAAGCTCAGAGAAGAGTATAGAGAAAAGAGTGCAGAGAGAGAACATGAAATCTTGTCGCTAGGAAAGCGATGCGGGGAAATGTTGGCGGGCTGACCGGGTTGAGAACAAGTTGATTTCAGAGTCTTGCAGGGGCCGGAGATGTCCGGGAGTCAGCTGGAAATCAGGATTGAAAAAGCGAGAAGAAAATGGCAAAAAAAGAGACCTTAACTCCATATGATCGCGTGCGGAAAGCCAGAGACGCCAGGCGTCCCACCAGCCTGGATTACATCGGTGGGCTCCTGGACAGCTTTATAGAGCTTCACGGAGACCGCAGGTATGCCGATGATCCCGCCATTATCGGTGGTATCGGTTTCCTGGGGGATCAGCCGGTAACCGTGGTCGCCATTGAGAAGGGGCACAATCTGAAAGAGCGTAAGCTCCGCAACTTCGGAGGCCCAAAGCCGGAGGGATACCGCAAGGCCCTTCGTCTCATGAAACAGGCGGAGAAGTTCGGACGACCGGTCATCTGTCTGATCGATACCGCCGGAGCCTTCTGCGGGATCGGAGCCGAAGAGCGCGGCCAGGGGCTGGCAATCGCCGAAAATATGATGGAAATGTCCACCCTGTCTGTCCCGATTATCTCTGTTTTGATCGGCGAGGGCGGTTCCGGCGGCGCACTGGGTCTGGGACTGGCAGACCGGGTCTGGATGCTGCAGAATAGCTATTATTCCGCCATCTCTCCCGAGGGTTGCGCTTCCATCCTCTGGAAGGATGCCAAGCGGGCCGACCAGGCGGCGGCAAACCTGCGTCTGACCGCAGAGGACGCCAGAGATCTGGGCGTTGCGGACCGCATTATTTTAGAGCGGGAACTCGGCAGCGATAAATTCTACGCGAGGATGAAGAGGGCTCTTCTGGAGGAGATCAAGCGCCTGGAGGCGGATCCGGATTTGCTGAATCATCGCTATATGCGATTTCGCGGGATCGGGCAGCAGGCGCAGGGTAAGAAAAATATTTGATCAATGAAAACGATCAGTAAACTCAATTAGACCATGGAACAAAACGGATTGGCCTAATCTCAACATTTCAGATATTGTTCTGCCAGCCGTCTCACTTCATTCTGCATTTGACAAACGACTTTGCCATATTGAAGCTTTTGAAGGTTTCCTGTCCCTTATGCACAGCATCGACAACGTACAGATCTTTCATCTTATCCACACGATAATGCTTGATCCTGTCCGCAGAAACATCATAAGAATCCAGCTTTTTGATGATTTCCTGCATTGTCAGCGAATGCTGGTCATCTGTTGCCCGATTGACAGGATGATCCGCATATGAGATTTGTGTTAAAGTAAGGGAGAACATAGGCGGTTTGAATGGGAGATTTGAATGCCGGATTTACAGGGGCAGGGTCAATGCGATCAGAAGCTGAAGGAGATCAGCGGATCTCGAAGCTACTTGTTTTCGGGAGACAAAGAGAAGATAGCGACTATACCTGATCGGGTTAATCAGATCAAAAACGACCCCGATCAGGTTTATTCAATCGATCTGAGTTCAGATCTGAGTTCAGATTTGACTTCAAAAGAGAAAACTCTTGACCATGTGAGAGTCCTGGAGCAGGAGGAGGTCCTTGCGCGGACAGGTATTTTCCCGGAGGATCTGGCCAAGTATCAGGACTTTCTGGCCAGGGCAGGACAAATGCCGGGCCAAATGCTTCATTTGGACTATCGCCTGATTACAGATACCGGACAGATCCATTATGTCCGCGAAAGCCTGTGGACCTGCGAGAGAGAGGGCAAAATCAGGGGAGAGGCTTTCATCACGGATATTTCAGATCTCATGCGGGCAAACGAGGATCTGCGCTTTCTCAATGAGACTATACCCTGCGGCTTCCTCAAGTACACCTGCGAGAAACAGCCCAGGGTGACCTATGTGAATCGCCGTATGCTTGAGATGATGCATATTGATCCGGACGATAGGAGCTTAAGGAAAGAAGTCGCCCCTTATATGAATGACATTCTGCTGACGGTTCCCATGAAGGAAAGGAAGCGCTTCTCCTCCTATCTGAATCTGGTTCGCCGCCTCAATAGCCCGGTGGCGGGGGAGATGACCCTCCTGGCCCCTGACGGCAGCAGGATCCGGGTCTATGGCTGGGTCACCAGGATCCATTTAGCTGATGGAACTGAGGAGTTTCAGTCTGTTTGCATGGATATCACGGCGCAATATCGCCGCAAGAGAAAGCAGGAGGATATCCGCTATCTGCGCGCCCTCTCCGATGTCTACGAGGAGATCTTCAAGTATGATCTGAGTGAGAACACCGTGACCTGCCTGCACTCCGGTCCGGGTTCCGCCTTTACGAGCTTCGAGAATATCGCCATGCAGACCACAGACGCCGCTGACCGCTGGCTGAGACAGATGGTCGCGGAGGAGGATCAGGATGCGGTCAGAAGCTTTCTGCTCAGAGAGTCCCGTGAGAAGATGCTCCTTCCGGGAGAGCTGCCTCCTCAGATCAGCTTTCACGGCAGGAGTGAGGGAAAGGCGTTGTATAAGGCGATTTTTATCAAGTTCAACGAGACCAGCAATTTCCTCTGTGTCCGCCGCTGCCCCGACGAGGGGACCAGGGCCAGCCTGGTCAGCCAGAATGAGCGCCTGCGCAAGAATATGAAAGGCTTGATTCAGAACTTCACGGATGGGATAGCGGCCTTTGAGGTCATGCCAAATAATTATGTCCGCCCTCTCTATGCCTCTGAAAATGTGGCGGAATTCTTCGGAGTCAGCGAGGAGCGCTGGATGAAGCTGGTTGAGGACGGAATCCCCCTGGAGGATCTGGCAATTTATTCCGAGGCGTCTCTGGAGGATTTTGAGAAGCTCCTGGAGGACGGCGAGGGTGAGTTCACCTACTTCGACTTCAATCGGGGAGAAGACCGGCGGATCAAGGCAATCTGCTCTCAGAGAGACAAGGACGGAAAGAAACCCCGATATATTATGCTCTATCGTATGAATGAGCCCGGAAGAGGATTTGCGGGAGGCAGAGGAAGGGCAGGAGAGGACGCGGCCCCTTTGGACCGGCAGAGTGCCAATGACAGGACTCTCGCGATAGATAAGGGGCAGGATAGGGAATCGTCAGAGGTTTTCATCCGCACCTTCGGTTATTTTGACGTCTTTGTGGGCGGCAAGCCTATCGCCTTTCGAAACAAGAAATCCAAGGAGCTTCTGGCCCTTTTGGTGGATCGACGCGGAGGCTTTATCTCCTCAGACGAGGCCGTCTCCTTTCTCTGGGAGGATGAATTTGTCACAGCGGTAACACTTTCCCGCTATCGGAAGGTGGCCCTGCGCCTGAAGAATCTCCTGGAGGAGTATGGAATTGCTGATATTGTGGAGAGCGTCGATGGAAAACGGCGAATCGTCCCCGAGCGCGTTTCCTGTGATCTCTACGAGTATCTGGAGGGAGAGCAGGAGCATAAGAGTCTCTTTACAGGCTCTTATCTGAGCAATTATTCCTGGGGAGAGGCGACTCTGGCGGGACTTTTAGCCCAGAGGAGCGAGATCGGAGATATTTTTGTCTGAGCGCTCAGAAGGCAGGAGGGAAGCTTGATGCAATGGAAGAATCAGGGGAAACTGAAAAAAATCATCCTGACTTACCTGGCCGGATCAGCCCTCCTGACAGTGGGATCAGGGCTGCGCATGGAGTGGATCAACCGCAGGGGAAATGACACGGAGCGCGGGCGAAAGCGGATCAAAACGCTTATGGGCCAGGGACGCTTTCAGCAGTTCCCCCTTTTCTCTTTAGATGAAATTGCCAGAGAGAGAAAGCTTGGACAGGTGCGCCTGTCTGTCTTTTTGAGAGATACAGAAGAAGATTGGGAAGACAAGAGCCGGATTCGACAGAATCGCCGAGCGACTCCTGCAAACAGCGAGAGTTCCGGGGCGAAGAATAAATCAGCTGAGGAGATAAAATGCATAAATAAATGCGGTAAATCAAATCGGCGCAAGTTTGCCATCATTTGTCCGGGTGGGGGATACGCGCACTTGTGTACGGACAAGGAGGGATATGCCATCGCGGCCCGCCTGAACGAGCTGGGTTACAGCTGCTTTGTCCTGGAATATCGAACCGGTTTTGCCGCCCGCTCCTATGCGCCGACACAGGATTTGGCCCGAGCGGTCTCCTATGTGACAGAGCACGCGGATCAATTTGATGTGGATCCCGAGGATTACGCCCTGATCGGATTCTCCGCCGGAGGGAACCTGGTGGGGCTCTACGGAACAGAGAAATACGGATGGAAGGCCTATGGGACAGCCAAACCCGGAGCCATCATCATGGGCTACCCCTGGACCAATATCAATCACTGGATGGATCATCCCTATTGGAATATATGGAAGGGACTGATCGGGCTTTACTTCACAGAGCGATCCAACCTGTATTACTTTGGCATAAGGCAGTCTAAGGCCAAGAGGGATTCTGTGTGCGTGCAGAAGTGGATCACAGAGAGTTTTCCGCCCACCTATATGTTCTCCGGGGCCATGGACGTGTTGACTCCGGCCAGCCATCACGCGGACGTGATGGCCCAGGCCCTGGAGGAGAAACATATCCCCTGTCTCTATCACAAGTACTTTCGCCTGCCGCACGGGATCGGACTGGGCATAGGAACCCAGGCCCAGGGCTGGCTTGAGGAGGCGACAAAATTCTGGGAGAAGGAGACCGGGCAGACGTAGAACAGACGCCTTTTACCTGTCCATGGCCTTTGCCATATCGCAGATGATATTAACGCAGTTATCCTCGCCCAGGCTGCCGCTGTCCAGATTGATATCGTAGTTGTGATAGTCACCCCAGATCTGGTCCGTGTAGTAGCGATAGTAGGTCTTGCGCTGCTTGTCTTTTTTCTCCAGCCGCTTCTTGGGATTGACGTTCTCAATCACCTCATAGCGGTCCTTGATCCGCTCGATCCGGTGCTCCATATCGGAGTGGATAAAGACGTTCAGAGACCGGATATCGGTGTTGCGAAGAATGTAGTCGGAGCAGCGGCCAACGATGACGCAGGGGCCCTTGGCCGCGTAGTCTAAAATGACTCTGCGCTGGGCCAGGAAGATCTCATCCTGAGGACTCTGAAAGTACATGGCACTGGCCGCAGACACGTCAAACCAGTTGTTGCTGCCACTGGAATACTCCCCCTGGTCCTCAATCATGGTCTCGGCATAGCCGCTGTCCTGAGCGACACGGGTGACAATCTGTCCGTCGTAAAAAGGGATCCCAAGCTTCTCGGCGACCTTCTTTCCAATCGTGTGTCCGCCACTGCCGAATTCACGGGAAATGGTAATTACAGGATACATAGATGCCCCCTTTCGAGAATGCTTTTTCTGTACTTTTATTTTAATCTGACCGAAAATAATGTCAAACAAGATTGGGTAGAGAGCGGTGACAACAAGATCAGGGTGGGAGTCAAGAAGAGAGCGGTGACAACAAAATCAGGGAGAGAACAATGACAGCAGATTTTACAGTCATGAGTATGTCCGGTGTCTATGAGGGCCAGGAGTTCTGTCTGGGGGCAAATGCCAACTTCCTTGACATGACCGATATCCCCGGGACCAACTGCTACTGCGATGAGGGCGCCAAGATAGAGATCAAGAGACGTCTGGAGGAGAGCAATGCATATGAGACACCGGTGCACTTTTTGGACTCAGGCAACTATCACTATTTGAGCCTCTTCTATTTAGAGAGAATTGAGGAGGACTTCGAGCTCCTGCTCCTGGATAATCATCCGGATATGCAGGCACCCTCCTTTGGGGAGGTGACTTCCTGCGGCGGTTGGGTCAGAGAGGCCCTTTATCGCCTGCCCCATCTGAAAAAGCTTTATCTATATGGAATCGAGGACATTCTCCTCCGGGAGATTGCTCAAGAGGAGCCGGTCGACCCCCGCGTTGTTCTCCTGCGCTCCTGGCAGGCTGTGAATGATGACGGAAATCCCATAAAAGAGGGCGCCCAAGCCCCGGGGGACTTCGACGCCAGAAGAGATCCATGGAAATTGGTCGTGGAGGAAGACGTAAGAGAGCAATTGAAGGCGACTCCCAAAGCCGAGTCCTGCAGACAGGCGGAGGGAGAGAACTCTGGCAGGCAAAGGGGAAAAGAGAAGAAGCGGCCGGACGGGAAGCAGGAGGGTCGTCCCCTCTACATCTCCCTGGATAAGGACGTACTGCGCCTTGGAGACGCCTTTTGCAATTGGAGCCAGGGGGTGATGAGCATGGGGGAGCTGGAGAAACTGCTCACCTTCTGTTACGCCAGTCGCCGTCTTCTTGGGCTGGATATTTGCGGGGAAATCAGTGTCTTAGAGCAGAGCCTGGGTGATGATATCGGGGCGCAGGCCAGAAATGACGCGCTCAATGCCAAGCTGGCGGAACTCTGCTCATGAATCTGAACAAGAGAGGAATCAGCGGATGTGTTCCCGGTTCTCTTCGTCCAGCATGATGTCATTCTTGACCTCAGACATATCGCCCTCCATGAAGACGTAGTCATTGCCGGGGAGGATGGCGTTCATGACAATGCCGAGGATAGAGGCGATGGCCAGGGAGGTAAGCGTGATGTGGGCGCTGCCGACCTGGAAGGTCAGGCCATTGGAGAAGCCCAGACCGGACACCAGGATCACTGCCGCGATAATCAGGTTCCTGGTGCGGGTGAAGTCGACCCGGTTCTCGACGACATTTCGCACGCCAATGGCAGAGATCATCCCGTAGAGGATGAAGGAAATACCTCCGATGATGGCGGCGGGCATGGTGGTGATCACTTCAGCGAACTTCGGGGAGAAGGAGAGGATGATGGCGTAGAGGGCGGCGAGGCGGATGACCTTTGGGTCATGTACCTTGGAGAGCTCTAACACGCCGGTGTTTTCGCCGTAGGTGGTGTTGGCGGGGCCTCCGATGATGGCGGAGAAGGCGGTGGCCAGTCCGTCGCCGACCAGGGTCCGGTTTAAGCCGGGATCAGTGATGAAATTCTGGCCGACAGTCGCGGAAATGGCGGATATATCGCCGATATGCTCCATCATGGAGGCAATGGCGATGGGGGCCATTACCAGGATGGCTGTGATGTCGAATTTGCAGAGGTAAAAGGGCTGCAGGGCAACAGGGGAGGCGGAGCTGACCCTGGCGAAGTCAAGAATGGCGGAGCCATCGGCATTGGTCATGCCAAGGGCGTTGAAGGCAAGAGCGAAGAAATAAGCGATGACGACTCCCATCAGGATGGGAATGATCTTGAACATACCCCGTCCCCAGATCTCGAAGAAGACGACGACAAGAAAGGCGATAACGGCCAGAAGCCAGTTGGTAGACGCGTTGCTGATGGCGGAAGGGGCGAGGCTTAAGCCGATGCAGATGATGATAGGGCCTGTGACAACGGGAGGAAGGAAGCGCATGACCTTCTCGACGCCTGCGACCTTGATGACAGCGGCCAGAACCAGGTAGAGAAGGCCGGCGACAACGACGCCGCCGTTGGCATAAGCCAGCTTCTCGTGCATGGGCATGGAGGCATACATGCCGGTATTTAAGGCCGCCACAGCGGCATAACCGCCCAGAAAGGCGAAGGAGGAGCCCAGGAAGGCGGGAACCTTGCGCTTGGTGAGCAGGTGGAAGAGCAGGGTCCCTGCCCCGGCGGCAAAGAGGGTGACCTGCACGCTCATCCCCTGTCCCTGAAAATAGTTGTTGACCAGGATGGGAACCAGAACGGTGGCTCCGAACATGGCAAACATATGCTGCAGACCCAGGATGAGCATCTTGGGAATGCCCAGCTGTCTTGCGTCCTTGATAGCGCTTTTTTGATTCATAATGTGTCCCCTTTCATAAGCTGAGGCCGAAAGAATTCCAAATCTTCTACAGTATATGCATTTTGAGCAGAAGTCACAATCATAAAATGATGTGACTGACTCAGGTGGGGCGAAGATTGAGAAGATCAATTTATGAAGATCGATTTATATAATAATGTGACAGAATGCTCACGCATGGGCGAAGAGGATACCATTGAAGATCGATAGAGAACTATTTGAAGATCGCTAGAGAGCTAAAAGGATAGAAAGGGATGGAATGCTCACGCATGGGCGAAGAGTGACTGATATAGGGTTACTATAATGAAATGATGTGGCGGAATATTCAGCCAGGAGTGTGGCTGCGGAATATTCAGCGCGGAGTACAGATTGACTTATAAGACACTTAAACTTAAAATTTGTTGGAACATGCAACAGGCAATTGGAGGCTTAGAAAATGGCAGATATGGATCATGTAATTATCATGGATCACCCCCTCATCAAGCATAAGATTTCCATGCTTCGCGATATCCACACCGGCACCAATGAGTTTCGCACTCTGGTCGGGGAGATCGCCATGCTGGAGGCATTCGAGGCCCTGCGGGACCTGCCCATGGAGAACAGGGAGGTAGAGACGCCCCTGGAGAAGGCTATGGTACCCTATATCTCCGGTAAGAAGATGGCGATTGTTCCCATCCTGAGGGCCGGTCTTGGAATGGTAGACGGAGTCCTGACCCTGGTTCCCACGGCAAAGGTGGGCCATATCGGCCTTTACAGAGATCCCAAGACCCATGAGCCCCATGAGTATTACTGCAAGCTTCCGGCGCCCATTGAGCAGAGGACAATTCTGGTTGTGGATCCCATGCTGGCTACCGGCGGGTCCGGCGTTGAGGCCGTTGATTTCATTAAGCAGCACGGGGGGAAGAAGATCAAGTTCATGTGCATTCTGGCAGCTCCCGAGGGGATCAAGCGCCTGCATGAAGCGCATCCTGACGTGCAGATTTATGTCGGCTGCGTAGACCGCGAACTGAATGAAGACGCCTATATCTGCCCCGGTCTCGGCGATGCCGGCGACCGCATTTTCGGAACCAAGTAATGACGAAAAGCAATATTGTCTTAATCGGGATGCCGGGCTGCGGGAAGAGCACGGTCGGCGTTATTTTGGCAAAGGTGCTCAAAAAGCGCTTCGTCGATACGGATCTGGTGATTCAGGAGAAGACAGGAAAGCTTCTCAGGGAAACGATTGCGGAAGAGGGCATCGAGGGATTTAACGCGATCGAAGACCGCATACTTGCCTCCCTCCAGGCAGAGGACGCGGTTATCGCCACCGGGGGGTCCGCGGTATATGGCGCAAATGCCATGGCTCATCTGAGAGAGATCGGGCACGTTGTTTACCTGCGGTTGTCTTATGCCGGAGTTGAGAACCGACTGGGAAGTCTGGAGGCCAGAGGGGTTGTGCACAGACCCGGACAGACCCTTCGGGATCTCTACGAAGAGAGAATTCCTCTCTATGAGCAGTACGCGGACATCGTGGTTGACGAGGATTATCTTGACATAGAGGCTACCGTCGAATGTGCTGTCGGACAAATTGAAGGGGCATTCGCCCAAGAGGGCGGGCAGGAGTAAATAGTTCCATGTTTCGAAATCAAATGCAGGAGATTGCCGTCAAGGCGGCGGCTTTAAAGATTATCATTGTCGGAGCCGGCAAGGTGGGGTCAACCCTGGCGGAACAGCTGTCCAAGGAAGGCAATGACATTACGATTATTGATTCCAATCGCAACAAGGTGCAGGATCTGACCAACCGCCTGGACATTATGGGAATTGTCGGCAATGGAGCTTCTTTCTCAAAACTGGATGACGCGGGAATTCAGGAGGCGGATCTCTTTATCGCGGTGACCAGGTCTGACGAGCTCAATCTGCTCTGCTGTACAATTGCAAAGAGGTCTTCCGATGTCGCTTCTATTGCCCGCGTCCGTTCTCCAGAGTACTCCGCGGAGATCGCCTTTCTTCGCGAGCGTCTGGGACTTGCCATGGTGATCAATCCTGATCTGGAACTGGCCAGGGAGGCTTCCCGCATCCTATATCTGCCCAGCGCCCTGGAGGTCAACTCCTTCGCCCGCGGGCAGGCGGAACTGATCAAGCTGCGCATCCCGGCAGGCTCCTCCCTGGACGGCCAGTCGCTGGCTGATTTCGGAAAGAATCACCTGGGAAATGTTGTCCTGGGAGCAGTTGAGCGCCACGGGGATGTGATGATTCCCAGAGGCGATACCATCATGTCTGCGGGAGACACCCTGACCTTCGTAGCTTCTCCCAGGGGCGCGAGGAGCTTCATGAAGAGCGTTGGCGTGGAGAACAAGCCCATTCGCAACTGCATGATCGTAGGGGGAGGAAGAGCAGCCTATTACCTTGCTTCGCAGCTGCTCAATATGGGCATTGAGGTCAAGATTATCGAGAAGGACTTAGACCGCTGCAACGAGCTGACAGAACTTCTTCCCGAGGCCGTCATTATTCACGGAGACGGAACGGATGAGGACCTTCTTCTGGAGGAGCAATTAAGGGGCACGGAGGCATTTGTCCCCCTGACCGGGATGGATGAGGAGAATATCATGCTCACTCTTCATGCCAGGAAGGAGACCAGGGCCAAGGTGGTCACGAAGATCAACCGGACTACCTTCGATGCGGTGGTCGAGGATCTGGATCTGGGATCTGTCTTAAGTCCCCGCTATCTGACTTCCGACGCGATTATCGCTTATGTCAGGGCCAAGAGGGCTTCCGGCACATCCAACATAGAGACCCTCTATCATCTCTTTGACAACCGGGTGGAGGCCCTGGAGTTCCGGGTCGATGACGATAAGCGCATCACCAATATTCCTCTGCGCGATCTTCAGCTGCAGCCCAATACTCTGGTCTGCTTTATCAATCATAAGGGACATCTGATTTTCCCATCCGGAGATGATATGATCCATGCAGGAGACACGGTCATGATTATTACGACCAATGTCGGCTACACGGAAATCTGTGATATCTTGGCATAAGGGGGCATGATGTAATGAATGGTTCAATGATTCGCTATGTCCTCAGCCATATTGTGCGGATAGAAGGGCTCCTTCTTTTTTTACCCTGTCTGGTAGCTCTGATTTACCGGGAACAGCAGGGGGTTATCTATGCGGGTCTGGGGCTGATCTGTATTTTACTGGGCAGTTTCTTAGGTATGAGAAGACCTCAGAACAATACCTTTTACCTGAAGGAGGGCTGCATTACAACGGCTCTAAGCTGGCTTGTCCTCTCCGCGATCGGAGCGCTCCCCTTCGTTATCACAGGAGAGATCCCGGATTATACCAACGCTCTTTTTGAGACGATTTCCGGATTTACAACAACCGGATCCTCGATCCTGAGTGATGTGGAGGCCCTGTCACATACCTCACTTTTCTGGAGAAGCTTCACCCATTGGGTAGGCGGTATGGGAATTCTGGTCTTCATGCTGGCAATCATCCCCATGGTGGGAGGTTCTCCCATCAACCTGATGCGGGCGGAGAGTCCGGGACCGGAGGTGGACAAGACCATGCCGAAAATGCGCCAGTCCGCGGGGCTGCTCTACATTATTTATGCGGTCTTAACCCTTGCGCAGATCATTCTTTTGGTTCTCTCCCGCATGCCTGTTTTTGATGCTATTTGCCTGTCCCTGGGTACGGCCGGAACCGGCGGCTTCGGAATCCTGAATTCCTCTGTGGGAAGCTACCATGTCCTGTCCCAGTGGATCATTACGATTTTTATGATTCTCTTCGGAATCAACTTCAATTTCTACTACTTTCTGGCGGATAAGAAGGCCAGAAAGGCTCTGGCCATGGAAGAAGTGCGGGTCTATCTGGGAATTGTTCTGCTGGCGGTTCTCGTGGTCACTGTCAATATTCTTCCTATGACAGCCGGTTTCTTCGATGCTCTGACGAAATCGGCCTTCCAGGTGGGATCCATTATCACGACAACAGGATATTCCACAACAGACTTTGACCTCTGGCCCAAGCTCTCTCAGGCGATTTTAGTTCTGCTCATGTTCATCGGAGCATGTGCCGGATCGACCGGAGGCGGAATCAAGGTCTCCCGCATATGGATCCTCTTTAAATCCATCAAGAAGGAAATGCACCTCTACCTGCATCCCAGGAATGTGGAGAAGGTCTATATGGACCGACATCCGGTGGAGCATGACACCATGCGGTCTGTCAATATATATCTGGCAGTCTACATCGTGATCTTTTTGGCTTCTCTTTTGGGGATCTGCGCGATTGAGAACACGGATCTGGTCACGGCCTTCACCTCGGTTGCGGCCACCTTCAACAATATCGGGCCCGGTCTGTCTCTGGTAGGCCCCACAGCGAACTTCGGATGGATGCAGCCGGTCAGCAAATTCATCCTGATGTTTGACATGCTGGCCGGCCGCCTGGAGATCTGGCCCATGCTCCTTTTGTTCTATCCAAGGCTCTGGAGAAATGCCATCGGACTCAGGAATTCCTATCGGAGAATGGAAGATGGAAGGTAGTTCAGAAAGGCGAGAGCTCTTTTACAGAATTGATCGAGGTTTATTCCTTTGGTCACCTTAGGTCAAGAAAGGAAAGAAATATGCCGGAACGCGTTATCGTAATCGACTACGGCGGCCAGTACAATCAGCTGGTGGCCCGCCGTGTCCGAGAGAACAATGTCTACTGTGAGATATATTCTTATAAGACGCCTCTGGAGCAGATTAAAAAGATGAATCCCAAGGGGATTATCCTGACCGGCGGTCCTAACAGTGTCTATGAGGAAAATGCGGCCAGCGCCCCCAGGGAACTCTTTGAGTGGGGGATTCCCATTCTCGGACTCTGCTATGGCGCTCAGCTTATGATGCATATTCTGGGCGGTAAGGTAGAGCGGGCCAATGAGAAGGAATTCGGAAAGACCCACATGGCTCTGGATCAGCCTGAGAATCCCCTCTTTGCCGGCGTTCCGAATGAATCTGTTGTCTGGATGAGCCACAATGACTATGTCACCGCTCTGGCTCCCGGTTTCTCTGTGATTGCCCATACGGATAACTGCCCCAATGCGGCATTTGCCAGGGAGGATCAGAAGCTCTATGGCTTTCAGTTTCATCCAGAGGTGCTTCACTCCGAATACGGCAGACAGATGCTGGCCAACTTTGTTCTCAGGATCTGCGGCTGTTCCGGGGACTGGCGAATGGATGATTTTGCGGATCAGACCATTGCGTCTCTGCGAAGGAAGATCGGCGACGGCAAAGTCCTCTGCGGACTCTCCGGCGGCGTCGACTCCTCTGTCGCGGCGGTTCTTTTATCCAAGGCCATCGGCAGGCAATTAACCTGTGTCTTCGTCGACCATGGGCTCTTGCGCAAGGATGAGGGAGACCAGGTCGAGGCTGTCTTCGGACCGGAGGGCCCCTACGAGCTCAATTTCGTCCGCGTCAACGCCAAGGACCGCTTCTACGAGAAACTGGCAGGCGTCGAGGAACCGGAGAGAAAGCGCAAGATCATCGGCGAGGAGTTCATCCGTGTCTTTGAGTCAGAGGCCAAAAAGATTGGCCGGGTAGATTATCTGGTGCAGGGAACCATTTATCCGGATGTGGTGGAGTCCGGTCTGGGCGGAGAGTCCGCAACCATCAAATCTCACCACAATGTGGGAGGCCTGCCGGACTATGTCGATTTCAAGGAGATTGTCGAACCCCTTCGTGACCTCTTCAAGGATGAAGTCCGCAAGGTCGGTCTTCATCTCGGTATTCCCGAGGAACTGGTCATGCGTCAGCCCTTCCCGGGTCCGGGACTCGGCATCCGCATCATCGGTGCTATCACTGAGGAGAAGGTCAGGATCGTGCAGGAGGTGGATGCCATCTATCGTGAGGAGATGGAGAAGGCAGGTCTCAACAGGACGGCCGGTCAGTATTTCGCGGCCCTGACCAATATGAGGTCCGTCGGCGTCATGGGAGATGAGCGAACCTATGATTACGCTATCGCCCTTCGCGCCGTCAATACCGTGGATTTCATGACCGCGGATGTGGTTGAGATTCCCTATGAAGTGCTGAAGAAGGTGACGACACGCATCATCAATGAGGTGAATCATGTCAATCGAGTATTCTATGACATCACCTCCAAACCGCCGGGAACGATTGAGTTCGAATGATAAGACAGAGGCTGTAAACCCTTATATTCAGCGGGTTTACAGCCTCTTTTTCTGTTCAGTGACAATACAATGACAATACTTCAAAAAGTATCGGCACTGAATGAATGATGCAATTTTTTTCTTCTGATTTCACGTCTTGTCCCAATCGGGACATCCGTCCATGAATTTACCGGGTGAAAGCCCCGGCTTTTTTTAACTTCAAAGCCACGGTCAATCCGTATCCTGCTTCTCTGACCTGTGTTTTCTTTTCGCTTTTGCTCCGGAATCAGGTGCGGCAGTCGTTTTATTTTCACCTTGCAGTTTTAGAAGTTGGCCTGCGATTTCGGGGTCGGGAGTATAACCGTACATCTGGTCTTTGTCTATAAAGTCGGGCCAGGCGCTTTTCCAGTCGTCGTATTCCTCGTCCAGAAGATTGCCCTCATCATAAACCTTGCGGACATGTTCCCATAAGGCGAGATTCTCCTGAAACTGCAGACGTTTTAACTTTTCAGAGGGGGTGAGAGTTTTTTTAATACCAGCATCTGCGTCCTGATCGAGAACAAAGCACAGATGGCCGTCTATTTCCTTCGGGATGAGGCCATAGTAGCGCTCAATGTCAAAAAGGGCATGAATAGCTCCGGTCGGATTGGTGAGATCCGGATCCAGGAGGCTGAAGGTATCAATGTGCAGGGCATCGGCAATCTGTGTCAGAGTCTGCTGATCCGGATACCGGTTGCCAAGCTCATAGTTTCGGATAGTGGATTCATTTAAGCCACATATATCGCCCAGCTCCTTCTGCGTCATGCCGCGGTTCTTTCGGTAGAGGCGGATCTTGCTGCCGATGGAGCGAATGAACAGAGAATTTTTATCAGACATTTTTCCTTCTTTCCTATTTGATTGTCTGTAGCTTTGTTCGTCCGCCGCCTTCCGAAGCTTCGGAACTACAGTAAGTATATCAAAAACAGTGCAAAAATGAAATGTTTTTGCCGGGATGTATTGACAGTTCAAAAATGAACTGTTAGGATAAGGACATGAAAACAGTTCATGAATGAACTGCTAACAACGAAAACATGCGCACAGGAGGATAAGAAATGAACGACAACAGATTTATGAAGGCGGTGGATATTCAGGAGATTCTCGGTGTTTCGGACAGCATGGCATATAAGATTATCCGCCAGTTGAATGACGAGATGCTCGCCAAGGGGTATCACACCGTAAGAGGAAGAATCAGCCGTAAGTATTTTGAGGAAGCATTTTACGGATGTTCAGCAGATGAGGACTGATCTATGGCTGTTATCAAAAATGAAAAGACTGGAAAGTGGGAGGTCCGGACTTACTACGAGGACTGGACCGGCGAGAGAAAGCAGAAGACAAAGCGTGGTTTTGAGAAAAAGCAGGATGCTGTGGAATGGGAGAGGGCCTTTAAGCTTCAGAAGCATTATGACATGTCCATGAAATTCTCCGATTTCGTTGAGGTTTACAGCAATGACATGAAACCGCGCCTCCGCCTCAATACCTGGAATAGCAAGGAGCACATCATCCGGACGAAGATCCTTCCTTATTTTAAAAATAAGAAGATGTCGGAGATAACGCCGTCGGATATTGTGAACTGGCAGAACGAGCTTCTCAGCTACCGGAATTCCTTTGGGGAGGGCTATTCCAAGACGTATCTGAAGACCATTCACAACCAGCTGAGTGCCATCCTGAATCATGCCGTGAATCTGTACGGGCTGCGATCTAATGCAGCCCGCAGAGCCGGCAACATGGGAAAAGAAGAAACCGGAGAAATGCGTTTCTGGACTCAGCAAGAATATGAAACCTTTGTTGAAAAGGTGGCGGATAAGGAAGAGACGTATATGGCATTTGAAATCCTGTACTGGTGCGGCATCCGTCTCGGCGAGCTGCTGGCACTTACGCCAGAGGATTTTGACCTTGAGAAAAATTCGCTCCGTATCAATAAATCTCTTCAGCGGATTCATGGCGAGGATGTCATCACGGATCCGAAAACGCCAAAAAGCAGACGGGTCATCATCATGCCTGAATTCCTGACGCTCGAAGTGAGGGAGTATCTGAGTCATCTGTATAAGGTGGGGCCGACAGATCGGATCTTTTGCATCAGCAAGAGCTTTCTGCATCATGAGATGGATCGGGGTGTAAAACTCAGCGGTGTGAAACGGATTCGGATTCATGATCTCCGGCACAGTCATGTTTCGCTGCTGATCAATATGGGATTCTCTGCTCTCGCTATTGGGAACAGGGTAGGCCATGAAGCAGTGGATATTACCTACCGGTATGCGCATCTGTTCCCGTCGATACAGACGGAAATGGCGTCTGAACTCAATAAGGAAAGAGAGGCAATACTGAATGTCGCAAAAGAACAAAGATGATCATAACCGCCTCCGGTCCAGGACAATCGCCTTTCGCATGTCGCCGGAGGAAGAAGCGGAGCTGAATGACAGAGTAAAACTTTTGGGATATCGGACAAAGCAGGATTATCTGATTTACGCAGTTCTTCACAATGAGGTTAAGGCAGTCGGAAATGCGCAGATGCTGATTCAGTTCCGGCATGATCTGCGGGAAATTCTAGCAGAGCTTAAGAGGCTGAACCGCGCTTCGGAAATGGATGAGGAGTTGATGACGCCGGTCAGGACAATGCTGGAAATCCTTAAGGCATTTCAGGAGAAGCCGAAGAAGCAGGAAAAACAGCCGGTAATGCAGGAGACGCAATACAACAAGATGATGCACCTGCAAAAACTGGAAAGGCTTATGGCAGAAAGGAAGAAACAGTATGAGTAAGATTATTGCCATTGCGAATCAGAAAGGCGGCGTTGGGAAGACCACCACGGTCGTAAATCTTGGTGCCGGTCTTGCCGGAGCAGGAAAAAAGGTTCTGATGGTGGATCTGGATCCACAGGCATCCCTGACAATCAGCATGGGATCCCGTGAGCCGGATAAGCTGGAAGGAACCATAACCGATATTTTTATGAAGGTCGTTAATGATGAAGAGATTTCGGAAGGATATGCCATTCATTCTGTTGCAGACCGGTTGGATTTAATCCCATCCAGCATTGATCTTTCCGCGACAGAAGTTTCCATGGTAGGCGCGATGAGCCGTGAACTGGTACTGCGTTCCTACATGGAGCGCATCTGTGGCAGTTACGACTATATCCTGATTGACTGCATGCCGTCGCTTGGAATTCTCACGGTGAATGCTCTGGCATGTGCAGGAAGCGTCCTGATCCCGGTACAGCCGGCGTATCTTCCGGTTCGAGGTCTGCAGCAGCTGATCCGGACGATCTATACAGTAAAGCGGCGCCTCAACAGTGCACTTTCTATTGAGGGAATTCTGTTCACAATGGTGGACAGGAGAACACTATATGCGAAGGAAATTGTGGAAGAGGTGAATCAGGCTTACGGGGGCACAATCCCGATTTTTCGAATGGTGATTCCGATGTCAGTTAAGGCCTCGGAAACCAGTCAGGCAGCGAAAAACATCTATGATTATGATCCGCAGGGCAAGGCGGCAAAAGCATACAGAGAACTGACGAAGGAGGTTCTGGAGCATGGCAGCGAAAAGAGAAAAGGTACATTTTGAATCAGTTGAGGAGCTTCTGGGAGCACCGGTTGCAAAAGATGCAACTTCAGAAATTCGCATTGATCAGATTTTTCCGTTTGAGAATCATCCGTTTAAAGTGTTGGATGATGACAGGATGCAGGAACTTGTGGAGAGCATCCAGCAGCACGGCGTGCTCGTGCCCGTGTTGGTTCGACCGGATGATGAGGGAACCTATGAGATGATTTCGGGCCACCGGAGAATGCATGCAGCGAAGCTTGCAGGTCTCACGACGATTCCGGCGATTATCAAGCCAATGACAGATGATGAAGCGACCATTGCGATGGTGGACGCGAATATGCAGCGGGAAGAAATACTGCCGAGCGAGCGTGCCTTTTCGCTGAAGATGAAGATGGACGCCATGAGGAGGCAGGGAGCGCGGACAGATCTCGCAATGCGGAGAAAAGCGGAAGCCTCAAGTCAGAATAATGTGTCTGACTCTGGAACTTGTGGCACTGAATGCCACAAGTTAAATACCTCGACCATCTTTGATAGAAAAGCCAGAGAGGAAGTTGGAGAATCCATGGGGTTAAAGGGAAGACAGGTTCAGAACTATATCCGCCTCACCGAACTGGATCCCCGTCTCTTGGATCTCGTCGATCAGAAGCGGGTAGCCATTGCCCTTGCTGTGGAGATCTCATATCTCGACAGGCAGATACAGGGGTGGATCTACGAGTATGTGAAAGATAACGGCTTCCTGAAGAAGGAGCAGATCATGGCAGTCCGTGCTGTAGACCATCCGGAGCAGTTGACGCAGTTCACGCTGATTCAGCTGATGAATGATGCACTCTCAAAGCCAAAGGATACCGGGCGGGTGACATTTTCCGGCGCGAAGCTCAATAAATATTTCCCGCCGCACTTATCAGGCCAACAGAGAGAAGAGGTTATTCTGAAGCTCCTGCAGGAATGGAGTGCAGGAAATCGTCAGGATTAAGAAGGAGGGCGGAATGCAGTTTTCCTATATCGCAGGCAGTGAAGCAGAGCAGTATGAGTTTGTTCGTATCCCGAAGACTCTGATCAGCAGCGACTACTTTGCGGATCTGTCTAATCCATCAAGGATTTTGTACGGACTGTTATTTGACCGGATGAGCGCCTCTCCGAAAAATCGCTGGCTGGATTCGGAGGGGCATGTGTATGTCATTTACCCGGTGCCGGAGCTTACGGAAGATCTTCATTTGTCAGAGAGGAAAGTCAAGAGCTGCCTGCTGGAACTGGAAAAGATCGGGCTGATCGAGCGGAGAAAGCAGGGCCGAGGATTTCCAAATCGGATTTATGTACGGAATTTCCTTCCGGCGAGTAATCATGAAGTGTAAATTGTGCACTTCCGGAGAGGGGGATCGCTATGGATGAGAAGCCGATCCTGAAATATTTTACCGGAGGCGAAGCGGATCAGTTCACGTTCTACCGTATTCCAAAGCAGCTGTTTACCAACAGCTATTTCCGGGATTTGTCTACGGATGCCAAGGTTCTGTATGGCCTGATGCTGGACCGTATCAGTCTTTCCGTGAAAAATCACTGGGTCGATAAGCAGAATCGGGTTTATATCTATTTCTCCGTGGAAGACACGATGGAATATCTGAACTGCAGAAAGAATAAGGCCGTGCAGCTGCTTTCCGAGCTGGACAGTGAAAAAGGTATCGGGCTGATCGAGAAGCGGCGTCAGGGACAGGGAAAACCTACCGTGATTTATGTAAAGAACTTCTTTATCCCGACAGATGCTGAAAAAAAGCAGAAAAAGTCGTCGGAGGAGCTGCCAGAACCTGCTTCAGAAGTTGGAAAAACAAACTTCAAGAAGTCCGAAAAACAAACCTCTGGAAGTTTGAAAAACAAACCTCTAGAAGTTGGAAAAACCAACCCTAATAAGAATAATAAGAGTAATACTGAAATGAATCAGACGGAGAGGGAGCTTATCTCATCTGATCTTCTCGTATCTCTGGCGGAGAGGAAGGCAGATAATATCCGGACAACACCGTTGGGGAATAATGGCTGTCAGAGCGGAGCGGTTACAGGAGCAGCGAATTCGATGAGGGAGATCCGAAATAGAATCGATTATGAAGCCCTTCTGCAGAAATACCCGTTTCAGGACGAAATGATTGATGGGATCTGTGAGCAGATGCTTGAGATTGAAGCATCGCAGTCAGAGAGCATTGTGATTGCCAGCAGCCGCCTGCCGGTTGAACTTGTCCGGGAGCGGTTTCGGAAACTGCGCTATGATCACATCCAGTACGTGATTGACTGCATCCTGGCTAATACAACCAAGGTCCGCAACATCCGCAAATACATGCTTGCAGCCTTGTTCAATGCACCGGCGACGATAGACAGTTACTATCAGGCAGAAGTGAATCATGACATGCCGGAGCTGGCGAGGCGATGAAGAAAAAGTGAGGGCAAAAATCAGAAGTTACAATTCCAAACTGGAAGTTACGATTCCAAAACGGGACTTACAAAAACAAATCGATTGAAATGCCAGCAATAAGCGGGTAAAATGGCGTCAGATCAGCCTTTTCCGAAGAAAAAAGCGCAATCTAACCGGAGGTCGAATTTAACGTTTGCTTTTTGCAAAAGTAAATTCCACCCCTAAGGTGAGGATATGGACGGTTCGGATGGCGCAGCTCTTTTTGCTTCTTCAACAGCTTAGGTGTGAGGTTGATCTCCTTGGAGGGAACCAGGGTAATTCCTAACTTCTCAAGAAGTCCCTCGTCATGAAGAAAGCTGAACAGCTGGTGTGCGGACCGGTTGCCCAGCTTTTTTCTTTTGTAGGAATTGATGTGGCTCATCATCAGGGACACATCATCCTGAGTAAGGTTGTCGAAGCTTGTTTTCTTCGGCAGTACACGGCGGATCATCTCGTGAGTAACCTCGATGCCGCCCTTCTGGTCGGAGCGCTGTGGATCACAATAAAACACATGTGTTCTGCGCTCACCATCGGCGTTGAATTCGATGGAAAGAGGATCTGTAAATTCGCTTCCCCTGTCCGTCAGAATAACTGGAAACAGTGTGGTGAGGATTTCATGCCCGAATAACTCGTAAAGCCTGTTAAAGACCTCTGTAACGCTTCTGGCGGTGTTGTGATCACGAATGAATGCAAGCATCAGTGAGCAGCTCCTGAAATAGATTGTGAGGAACACCTTGCCGCCCTTACGGCCTTCGACCGAGTCCATCTCCACGATGGCTGCATCGGGATTGGCGGTAATGAATTCCTGGAAGTCATCGTATGTGCGTCCTACATGGCACTGCTTATCGACACGGACAGGCTTTTTCTTCTTCCGGACTCTGTACCGCACCTTCCGGGGAAGGTCGATGTTGCCGACGGAAAGAAGCCCTGCATCGATATAGTTGTAAATGGTTTTCTCATCCAGCATGATGTCATCTGCGTTCTCTATGCATATGTGATGGATTGACTGTCCCTGCTTCACGAGAGGAGCGATGATCACATCAATACGCTTAAGTTCCTCCTCAGAGATGGCAAAGCCCTGACGGCTTTCACTGCGTATGTCCTCGTATTCCTTCTGGGCATACCTGGCATCATAAAGGTGTCTCTGAAGCTTACAGCCGTGTCTTTCCGTACAGCCGTTGCAGACATACGGGGGCTTGAGTAGTTGCAGACAATGTTTCTCCTCGAAATCAGGGCAGATCTTATAGCAAGGCTCGCCGCAGGTGCGACAGTTCTGACTGAACTTTTTGATACAGGGATTGCAGACGTCCTTTTTATGGGTACAGGTCTTTTGGTGCAGGCAGGGATTGAAGGAATCCTTTACTTCGATCTTGATGTGACCTTTGACTTCCTTGGAGATTGTAGAGGGATCCTTCCCGAGGATCAGTCCTATTGCCTTAAAGGACAGATGGTCTGCAATGGATGATTGAATTGTTAACCTGTCGTCATAGGTTAAATGTGCGTTCTTAGCCATAGTGACAGCTCCTTTCTTTATTGCAGGCTTTGATACGCCATCCGACCCTAAGCTGCAGGTTAAGATTATACAACAAGAAAAAAGAGCAACACCAAGTGCTGCTCCTAACAACAAGTAACAATGATTATGACTGGTACCTGCGGATATTTGGAGAAGTTACTTCCACCATATATCTTTGCAATAGTAAGTTCCAGTCATGGGTATTGGGCAACTGGAATTTAGTTTTCCAATTGACCCATATATTTTATTCGATACTGTAAAGGAGTTAGCGATTCATTCTTTTTAAAAATTTTAATGAAGTTATTGATATTGAGATAGCCTACATTTTCTGCAATCTGTTCGACAGATAAATCAGAGGATATCAGTAATTTCTTGGCTTCATTGATTCGGAAGGAGATCAGATACTCTTTGAAAGATATTCCAACATATTTCTGAAAGCCTATGGATAAAGTATGGCGGCTTAAATAATATTTTTCAGCCAGTTCTGTAAGGGTTATATGCTCGCTGTAATGCTCAAATATGTAAGTCTGAATTTTAAAGATAATATGAGAAAGCGGAGTGATTGATTCTGTTGAAAAACTTTCCGGAAAATAACGATATAAGGATACTAGAAAGCCGATTATTATGGAGGAGCATTTTGTAATATAGAAGCTATCCTGACATACACATTCTGAAGTTATTTTTTGAAAAGAGTAGAGAATATCACTGTATAAGTCAGCAGGCAAGGGCATGACATGATTGAATTTGGCAGAGCGTTGCATAAAGATCGCGTACAATTTCATATCATTTAAATTACTCAATAGAAAATCTTTAGATATGGATAATACATATCGTTTATAACCTGATTCCATTTTGAAATAGTGCTGCTCAAGGCGATTAATAACAATTAGTGAATGAGATGAGACGGATTGTGAATGGCCATTGATTATAATTTCTGCATTACCTTCTGTGACTAATATAATTTCATACTCATAATGAGCCTCAGGAATCACTGCATTACCAAAGGCTCCTTTTGCGGATGTCGAGAAGAAGCATCCAATATCTGGTACATGAGTGTAGTTCATAGATCTCCTTTTGAAATAACAAAAAGCATATTTTTGCAGACGAAATATCATTGTTATAAATGTATTAAAAATCTATATTTATTTCAACAGATACAGAAAGAAATTGTGCGAAATGGCATAATTTCTTAAATATATGCGCATATATATTGGCTATTTGTAAATAACAGTGGGGTTTATGATATTTGTTTGGAGGAAAACTGGATGGAACAGCAAACAAAAAGCTTAGCCAGTATATTCTTTGTTTTTGCTGGTTATGTACTGAGTGTAACAGCATTTGTACTTGGAGGCACAGTTGGAAGCCAATTAACTTTTCAACAGGGTATATTATGTCTCCTGGTTGGTGACATGATTCTAGGCTTATATGCAGGCCTTATTGGTTATGTAGGATTCAGAACACAGAAGTCTTCTGCCGATCTTTTTAAACCTGTTTTTGGCAGAAAGGGACAGGTCATTGCAGCAACTGTTGTGAGCTTATTCTCTTTGATTTTTGTAAGTGTGTACAGTTCACTCGTTGGTTCCATGATGAGTTCCCTTTTTAATTTGAATAATCCATTCATCGGACTGTTTCTTTACTTGATTCTGATTACCTTTATTAACTTAAAAGGTTTTAAAGGTATGAGCGTTATCAGTAATTTAGGCGTACCAGCAATCGGCATCTTTGTTATTTATGGCATGATTGTCATTGCTCAGAAGATTGGATTCAGTAATGTTACCACTGCTGTTCCTTCAACTCCTGCATCATTTTTTGCTGTATTATCAACTGTTGTAGCAAGCTGGACAACAGGAGCAACATTCAGCTCTGATATCACTAGATATGTTAAGAAAGGCAGATTAGTATTCTTTGTTACTTTCGGATCATTTTTATGCGTTACAGTTCTTGAGTCTGTTGGACTGATTTGTGCATTAGGAACTGGTGAAAGCAATATTGTTACTATCCTTGGACAGCTTCACATGTCAGGTGTGGCCTTCATTATCTACCTTCTTCTTACGATTACATCTGGACAGGCTGTAGTTTTCATTGCCGCTCAGGCACTGGCTAATGTAGCTAATGTTATTAAAAAAGAAGAAGCTCCTGAGAAGGCGATTACGGCAAATTCTTTTATTGTTCCAATCAGTGTTTTTGCAGCAATCGTTGCTGTATTTATGACAATAAATGGATTCACAAATTCTTTTCTTTCAGCACTTTCATTGATTGGTATCTTCATTCCTCCGGTAGGTGGTGCAATCGTATCTCATTATTTCTTTGTTGAGAGAGAATATGTGAAAACATTTGAAAATATGCCTGAGTATAGACCAATTGCATTCGTTCCATGGATTGTCGGAGTATTAGTGAGTAAGTTTTTACCAATGGGTATCCACCCGTTGAATGGATTTATTACCGCAATTATTCTGTATTTTGTATTACGTAAAGTGACAGACAAAAAAGACGCAGCGTAAGCTATCATAAAAAGCTTTTTAAAAGCATCTTATTAAAACACATAGAGAAATGTTTACTATCCGAAGGTATAGAAAATGAAAACATTAACAGCTATATTTACGGCAACAAAGTATTGGCCTGATCTTGCGGAAATTAATGAAACCTATGAAATTTTGAAGAGAAGCTTTCAAAGTGATGCAGTTGTAGGTATTACTAATGGTGATTTTTCAGAAGCAGAGAAGTATTTTGACTATGACGCAGTAATTATCGTTCCTATCAGCGGATCTGTGCAACCTGATATTGTCAAACTTTGTGAACATTTTGATAAGATCACGATCTTTACCAGCTATGTATCCGGGAATTTCTCACAAGAGATGACTGATAAGATTCTGTACAGAAATGCAGCTCCGACATGTATGGATACTTATGCTGTGCTGAAGAGAAATACCAGCAAGACAGTAGCACTCAAAAAAACTTTCGATGATCTTAATCGTTACTTGAAGGTGCTTGAAGCATCAGAAAAAGTTCATCACGGAAAGATCGTTATGGTCAAGGGACCCGAACCTTGGGTAATCAGTGTTTCTAGGAATTTTGAAGATTATAAGAAGCAGCTGGGTATAGAAGTTCAGCTTATTACCCAGGAAGAAATTATTCATGAATATGAGAGAACTACATTCATGGAGGCCTCCAAGATCTACGAGTATTTCAAGAATGGTGCTTCAGAAATTGTAGAGCCGACAGATGAAACAATTCGTAAATGTGCCAGAATGACATGTGCTTTAGTTAAAACTATTCAGAAATACCAGGCTGATGGTATGGCACTTGCCTGTTTCGACTTAATTACACGCTCCGGTGTCAACCCTTGCCTTGGTGTAAGTTATGTTAATGGAGAAACCCCATGGTTTATTACATGTGAGGGTGATATCGATAGTGCCGTAACTATGCTTATGGTTAGAGCACTCACTGATGAGAAGCCCTGGATGGCTAATCCTAATCTTCAGAAAGATGATACGATCAATTTCGCACACTGCACAGCGCCGATTAATCTTGGTGGAAAGATGAACAAGTTTATCTTAAGAAGCCATCATGAGACTGGTATTGGATGTTCTCCTGAAGTTATATATGACACAGGAAAAACTATGAGTCTGTTCCGTTATTCCGGAGCAATGCATAAGCTTTCAATAAACAGAGGAGTCAGCGTACCTGGAAGATACGAACCCACTTGCCGTACGCAGGTCAGAATAAAGCTGCAGGATATGAATCACTATCTTGATACGGACATTGGCTGTCATCAGGTAATGATATTCACAGATACTACGAAAGAAATGACTGAACTGTGTGATCTTATTAAGATTCCGGTAATCTAAAGGAGCAATTGTTCATGGAAAAATTTCATTATAAGACTATAGAAGAACTGAAGGAAAAAGCGGATGAACTGAATATTCATCTGCCGATGGCAGAGAATACTAATATTCTAAAGGAAAAGATTCAATTTGATAATGTTGTTCTTCAGAACAGACTCGGCATAGCTCCCATGGAAGGAACTGATGCCATGAACGATGGATCTCCCTCAGAAAGAACCTTACGTCGCTATTTAAGAGATGCCAGAGGTGGATCTGCGATCATCTGGTTCGAAGCAATTTCTATTGTTCCGGAAGGACGGGCGTCCAAGACGCAGCTTCTTCTGACGAAAGATAATCTGGATAATTATAAACGTTTTATTGAAACAATCAAAGAAGCGGGAATAAAGGCCAATGGTTATGCTCCCTACCTGGTGATGCAGGCAAATCATTCTGGACGTTATTCGAATCCCGATAATGTGCCGCATCCGCTTATAGCATATCGGCATCCTTATCTGGAACAGTTCAGAGCAGCAACAGACGACTGCATTGTCAGCGACGACTATTTAAAGGGACTCGAGGAAAAGTTTGGAGAGGCTGCAGATTTGGCTAAAAAAGCAGGCTTTGATGCCGTAGATATCAAATCATGTCATGGATATCTTTTAGCAGAACTTTCCTCTGCATACACGCGTAAAGGTATGTATGGCGGATCATATGAGAACCGGATGCGGCTTCTGAAAAATTCCATCAAAGCTGCCAAAGCATATGAAGATGATGATTTCAAGGTAACGGCACGTATCGGGATCTATGATGGATATGAGTATCTGTATGGTTTCGGAGTAAAGACAGACGGAAGCACGACGCCGGATTATACAGAACCAATCCAGCTGATCCATGACCTGTACTATGATCTTGGCGTACATATGGTGGATCTTACTATGGGTAATCCGTATGCTACCACACATATTACTCGGCCATATGATATGGGAAAATATGTACCGGATGAACATCCGCTGGTAGGCGTGAGTCGGATGATAAATGGCATAGGTACAGTGAAGAAGGCAGTTCCAGAAATGATGATCTGGGCATCAGCACCGACTTATCTGCGTCAGTACTCAGACCTTTATACCGCTGGTGCGGTTGAAGAGGGTGATTGCGATGGTATGTTATTCGGCCGTATGTCTTTTGCCAATCCGGATTTTGCCAATCAGATTATTCACGATGGAGCAATAGATCCGACCAAGGTTTGCGTTACCTGTGGAAAATGTGGAGATCTCATCAGAGCACATAAACCTACCGGCTGTGTGGTAAGAGATCCAAAGGTCTTTATGCCATTCTATAAAGAATTTTTGGAAATAAAGAAAACTCAGCCTGCAAATTTCAGAGGGTAATATAAAAAGCAGTCGGCTCTCAACTAAGAGAAAGCTGGCTGCTTATTTAAATCTTAAGTGCAGAAGATTTTAGAATTAAAGGAGCATATTCATGAATAGAACAGCAATCGTTACTGGTGGTGCCAGAGGAATTGGCCTTGCAACTGTAAAGGCACTTGGAAGAGAAGGCTGCAATGTTGTAATACTTTCAAGAGGAGGTACGGAGAAGTATAAAGATGTTCTTGATGATTTGAGCCATGAAGGAATCAATTATCTGTATGTGCAGGGATCAATTGATGATCCCCAAACGCATGTGAAACTTGTTCATGAAACAGTAGAACATTTTGGAAGAATAGATATCCTGGTTAATGATGCAGGTGTAGCCCCTAAAGTTCGTAAAGATCTTTTGGAAATGGATCCTGAGAGTTTTGACCGGGTTGTTGGAATTAATACCAAAGGAACAATGTTCTTAACTCAGGCAGTAGCAAAGCAGATGATCCGGCAGGAGCAGGTTTTTGCATGTAAGGGACATATTGTAAATGTAGGGTCCTGTTCTGCGGATGTATCTTCGATATCAAGAGGAGAATACTGCCTTTCCAAAGCAGCGGTCGGAATGTTGACACAACTGTATGCTGACAGACTGGCATCCGAAGGAATTATTGTTAATGAAGTTCGTCCGGGAGTTATTGCTACAGATATGACCAGTACAGTTAAGGAAAAATACAACAAGATGTTTGAGAATGGTGTATTTCCTATTGCCAGATGGGGAACACCTGAAGATGTTGCTGATATGATCTGCTTCTTCTGCTCAGATAAGGTTAGATATACGACTGGAAACTATATTGATGTAGACGGTGGTTTCCATATTAAGCGCCTCTAAGGAGACCAAGTTATGAAATTGAAAGAGATCAGGATTCATAATGTTATTGTCGGCAGTGGGGCCGCAGGATTTTCGGCAGCACTTCAGTTATATCAAAAAGGAGAAAATGATACCGCAATAGTCACTGAAAATATAAATGCAGGCACATCGAGAAATACCGGATCTGATAAGCAGACATACTACAAACTTTCACTTGCAGGAGGCGATCCGGATTCCGTTCTGCAAATGGCAAAAGACCTATATGCAGGACAGTGTGTTGATGGCGATATTGCACTGTGCGAAGCTGCACTTTCTGTCAGAAGCTTTTATAGACTGGTTGAAATGGGTGTTCCTTTTCCCTGCACAGAATTTAATGAGTACATGGGATACAAGACAGACCATGATCATGGAAGAAGAGCAACCAGCGCCGGTCCATACACATCCAAGTTAATGACAGAATCACTGGAGCGTGCTGTAAAAAATATGAATGTAACGATTCTGGATCATTACCAAATGATTAAGATTCTTACACAGAATGAAAAGGTATATGGCATCCTATGCCTGGATGTATCTGATCTTAAGGATGCTTCATATGTATTGATCTGGTGCAGTAACCTGATATTGGCTACAGGTGGTCCTGCTGGGATGTATCGCGACAGTGTTTATCCTGAATCACAGCTGGGATCTAGTGGCCTGGCATTTGAAGCAGGAGTGAAAGGTAAGAACCTGACAGAATGGCAATTTGGTATGGCATCCATACACCCAAGATGGAATGTCAGTGGTACCTATATGCAGGTAATGCCGAAGTTTATATCTACGGATCAGGATGGTTCAGATGAAAGAGAATTCCTATTGGATTATTTTTCATCAAATGCTGAAATGAACAGCATAATTTTCCTTAAAGGGTATCAGTGGCCGTTTGATGTCAATAAAATTTTTAATGGATCTTCGATAATCGACCTTCTGATTTATCGAGAGACTATTATCAGGGGAAGAAGGGTATATCTCGATTATACCCAGAACACCGGCAATCATCCCATAGAGTGGAAATCACTTTCCGAGAAAGCGCAAACATATCTCTCAAATGCTGGAGCTGAGTTGGGAACACCGATTCAACGTTTGGCAGTTATGAATCAGCCTGCAATAGATTTCTATCTGGATCATGGCGTTGATTTAAGGAAAGACAGGCTGGAAATAGCAATATGTGCTCAGCATAACAATGGCGGACTTTCAACTGATGCACACTGGGAAACAAATATTCATGGAATATTTGCTATAGGAGAAGTTTGTGGCAGCCATGGTGTAACTCGTCCGGGTGGTACAGCCTTAAATGCAGGACAGGTGGGGGCAACACGAGCAGCAGAGTGCATTTACTTAAGGAAACTTCATCAGGAAGAAGTTAATCATATCGATCTTAAGATCGAAACACAGATTAGAGACGAGGTAAACCAGTTCATTCAATTACCATTGAAAAGTAATGGAAAAGAAATTCTTTCAGAAGTATGGAAAATGGCATCCTCTGCAATGACCAGGAATGCAGGTATGATCAGAGATCAGAAGGCACTGAATGAAAACCGTGATTTCATACGGGAGTATTTAAAGCATTATATCGATCATATATCTTGTCAAACTGTAACAAGCCTTCCAATGTTTTACCGCCTCAGAGACATGCTTATCTCACAGGAAACATATGTAAGTGCACTGCTTGACTTTATTCAAAATGGTGGTGGGAGCCGAGGTTCAGCTTTATATACAGATACAAATGGAGACAAGCCTAAAGCACCTGAAGGTAAAGAAGATCTCCCAGATATTTATCAATGCAGACTCGATCAAGGAATGCATAGTGATGTAATACAGGAAATTCAGTTTAATCCGACGGACTCCAATTGTGCATGTACATGGCGTCATGCAAGGAAAATTCCGGATGAAAATTATTTCTTTGAAAACCAATGGCGACAATATCGGGAAAGATATTGCGTCCATTAATGAATTACCAACCTCCATCCCGGAGGGATGGAGGTGGTATCCGTGCAATCACTGAGATTACCGTAACTGGCTGTTACGGGGCCAGGGACCGCACAAGCCAATTCACGCGACTGCTACGGGATTTTTCCCGATACATGTGATTTTACTTTGGAAACCCTCTGTTTTGCAGTTTTGGGTTTCTTACGCAGCTGATATGACAGATCTTTGAATCTGATTGCGTGAATTTTGCCTGTCAGGATTGCGTTGAGGTTGCAGTTATCAAACATTGTTGGAGGCTTCGGGCATGATTGTGGGTAAAAGCCCTCCGCCATATGCAAAAATTAAATATTGAAAAAGCCACCTGGATTCCTGTAAAGTATCAGCGACCAAACCTAACTTAAAGGAGTACCAAGATGGCTTCTGCTGATACCTTATGTAAGAAACTGCTCAATGTCAAGTACACAATTATAGAATCCCACAAATTCTACAATGATCAGGACGGTGTTACCCATCTGCGGATCAATGCCCGCCCTAATGTCTGGCATCAGGATGACTGTCCTTTCTGCGGCAGAAGAAATCTTCCCAGATACGACAAGGCAGCCAGAGCACCTAAGGTTTGGCGTGGACTCGATTTCGGCAGCATCCTCGTTGAAGTTGTTGCATCCACACATCGGGTTACCTGTCCGGAGCATGGTGTAATCACTGCGGCTGTTTCGTGGGCTTATCCTCAGAGTAGTTTTACCAAGGACTTCGATATGACCGTTACCTGGCTTGCCGAGTATCTGCCCCGCAGTGCAGTGGCCAATTACATGCGTATTGACTGGCAGACGGTTGGCAGCTGCATCTCCAGAGCCCTGCACGACCTCGAGCCGGAGCGTTCTAAAAGACTGAATGGACTGGTAAATATCGGTATTGATGAAACCAGCTATCGTAAGGGCCATAAGTACATCACCGTTGTGGTAAATCATGACACCAATGCCGTTGTCTGGGTTGCTGATGGCCACGGAAAGAGTGTTCTGGAGCAGTTCTACCGCTCTCTTACTGAGGAACAGCTTGCCAGCATCAAGGTGGTGACTGGCGATGGAGCACGCTGGATTACTGACTGTGTGAATGAGTTTACTCCTGACTGCGAGCGCTGCGTCGATCCCTTCCACGTCGTAGAATGGGCCATGCAGGCTCTTGACGAAGTACGCAAGGACCGGTGGCGTGCTGCCTTCAATAAAGCGAAAGAACTTGCCGCCAGGGCCCCCAAGAAGCGTGGGCGTCATTGTATCGAGGACAAGGATGCCGCAAAGGCCAAGGCTGCCAAAGAGGAAGCGAAGGAAATCAAAAACTCCGGCTACACTCTCGGAAAGGCACCTGAGTACCTTACAGAAAAACAGCAGGTCCGTCTGGATATGATCCAGGCAAATGATCCTCAGCTGTATCGCGCATACTGCCTTAAGGAATCGCTACGGCTTCTGCTTAAATCAAACGATTTGGAGCAGGCAGAGTCTGAACTGAAGCACTGGCTCTGGTGGGCAAGCCACAGCAGAATTCCGGCATTCAAGGAGCTCTACAAGAAGATCAAGCGGAACAAGAAGTTCATTATGAATACTATCCGTCTCGGCCTGAGCAATGGACGGTGTGAAAGTTTTTCTGTAAAAAGCCTTCTATGATGGTGAATGGTTGAGCCGACGAGCAGATTTCTGCCTGTCGGCTCTTGGTTAACTATTAACAAAACGGCAGACACGTGTCAAGGGCACCAGCACAAGCTGGTGTTTATTTTACCCTTTACATGCGGCTGGAGTTTTTGTTATTCAGGCATTCGCCCTTCGTACATGATGGCCATTTCTCCGTAAACCTTTCCCCAGTTACGGATCGGCATGGTCCATTTTTTCGTGGCTTCGAAGGTTGCCAGATACAGGGCTTTCAATAGTGCCTGGTCACTTGGAAAAACGCTCCGCTGTGAATGTCAACCACTTTTTTAGATGGTGGGGGTGCGGACGAAATTCTGGACCAAGTGAGGTCATTAACAGGAGGAGGTCACGCACATGTATTCCTATGAAGATCGGTTAAAGGCTGTTCAGTTTTATATCCAGTATAACAAGAGTTACGCATCAGTTTTCAGAGAGCTTGGTTATCCCCCATCTTCTCACTCCATAAAGTTATGGTATAAGGAGTATGAGGAGAACGGTGATCTGCATAGATCTTACACCAGTACGAGTAAGTATAGTGGTGAACAGCGAAAAGCAGCTGTCCAGTACTATGTTGAACACGGACGCAGCAAATCCGGGACAGTCAAGTCTCTTGGCTATCCGACACGGCAACAGCTAACTCATTGGATAAAGCAAGACCTTCCTGACGATATAAAACAACTTGCAATTACTACCAGTCCACGGCATAATGATATTGTCACTTGTGACAATAAAATGACATTTAAATCATCCGTAAATTCATGAATCAGAAGAGAACAGTTCAAAAGTGAACTGTTTTGGACGCTGATATAGGATCTATGGACCTCTAACCCCTTATCAATCGAAGAGTTCGAATAACAGAAGCAAATATGTTACTGTCACAAAACCGTTGAAAACAGTGGGATTTAGCGATTGAACGGTGCAAAAAAACTCTTGGGTGATACTACTTTGATACTAAAAAGCTGAAATAGTAGGTTCAAAAGGGAGTTGTTGAATTTAGATAAATTGTTTATAAAAGCCTTCCATCGTTTTCGTGGGAGGCTTTTGTGGAAGAAACAAGTTAAATCATATGAAATCATACGTATGTTAATATGCATTGCTTGTGGCAACAGGATGTTTAAGATTATATTTACTGTGAAAGGAGGTTTTCAATATGTTAAATGAAAATATTAAAATAAGCAGAAAATCTAAAGGGCTTTCGCAGGATGAGCTTGCTATTAAACTTAATGTTGTAAGACAAACTGTATCAAAGTGGGAGAGAGGATTATCAGTTCCTGATTCAGAAATGCTGATTTCTTTATCAGAAATATTAGAGATTCCCGTCAGCACATTATTAGGAGAAAATATTGAAGAGTCGAAGGCAAATGATTTAGAGGTAATTTCGCAAAAATTAGAGGTGATAAATCTTCAATTAGCACAGAAGAAAGATTCAAGTAGAAAATTGTTACATAGACTCATGATATTATCATGCATTGGCGTAATACTTGTTTTTCTTGTTCTCTTGATGATAAATAGTTCATATCTGAATTGGGATTATAATAATCCTGAGTTAGCCGTTGCGGGTGTATTGGTTCATGGCTTTGAATGGATTTTCATTAGAGTGTTTCCTTTTGCTTTAATATCATTGATTGCAGGAATTATTATTACAAGAAAAAAATCACTGTAAATGTCAAATGGGAATAGAGTTTTTAACAAATAATTGAATATTATAAAGCAAAGCACATAACTTTAAGACATAAAAATCTTTCAGCTATGTGCTTTTTCGAGCGTGTGAAAAGATTTCTGTAAATAAGATTTCCTGTGATAAGATTTATGCCAGACAGTCCGAAAAAGCAGTGCTATCGGCTATCAGATGGTTGCTTATTTTATAACGGATGCCAGTTGGCATGTCAACAGCGGGCGAACCTTTCCGCCCGTTTTTGCTGCTCTCAGCCTTACAGAGGAAGCCGGTCTTCGTACATGATCGACAACTCGCCGTACACCTGCCCCCAGTTCCGGATCGCCATGCTCCATTTTTTCGTGGCTTCGAAGGTGGCCAGGTATAAGGCTTTCAGAAGTGCCCGATCGCTCGGAAAGACGCTTCTCTGGCGGTTCAGCTTGCGGTATGTGGCGTTCAAACTCTCGATCGCGTTCGTCGTGTAGATAACGATCCTCACATTTGCGGAAAACTTGAAGATTGGAGTGATGACATCCCAGTCGCGTTCCCACCGTTTCATGGCGTTCGGATATTTCTCTGACCATTTCTCCGTGATCCTATCCCGGTTAGCTCGGCCCTGCTCTTCGTTGGGCGCATTGTAGATTGTCTTGAGATCGTTGGCGAAGGCTTTGCGGTCTTTGTCTGCCACGTGTTTTAAGGTGTTCCGGACCTGGTGGACGATGCAGCGCTGGTATTCTGTCTTCGGGAAAGCCGCCTGAATCGCCTCCCGGATCCCGGTCAACCCGTCAGCGCAGATGATCAGGATGTCCTTGACCCCGCGATTCTTAAGGCTGTTGAGAACGGCCAGCCAGTACTTGGCGCTCTCGTTATCGCCGACCTCGATCGTCAGGACATCTTTCTTTCCTTCGCAGCTGATTCCAAGGATGACGTAAGCCGCCATCTTCCGAATGGCCCCATTGTCCCGGACGGAGTAGTGGATCGCGTCGATGTAGAGAACCGGATAGACGTCATCGAGAGGCCGGTTCTGCCAGTCCTCAATCTGGGGCAGGATCTTATCCGTTACGTCCGATATGAAACCCTCAGAGGTTTCAAACCCATAGATATTTATGAGTGTGTCGGAAATCTGGCGGGTGGTCATCCCATTGGCATACATGGAGATGATTTTCTGGTCAATGTCAGAGATGTCTTTCTGTCGCTTTTTGACAACTTTGGGATCAAATGTGGACTTGCGGTCCTGTGGGACATCGATCCGCATAGAACCGTAGCTGGAGTTGACAGTTTTTTCTTTGTAGCCGTTGCGGTAGTCGTCGGAGTCGGAGCGCTCGGATTTTTCGTATCCGAGATGGTTATCCATCTCGGCTTCCATCATCTCCTTGATGGTGCCGCCGAGCAGATCTTTGAGCGCATCCTGGATATCCTCGGCGGTTTCAATGTCGTATTCCTGCAGGAGCTGCTGGATGATCTGACGCTTGCCTTCGGTCATCACGACTTTGTGGACGGGTTTCTTTTCTCTTCTTGCCATAGTAAAGGCCTCCTATGATTAGTGTATATCACAGGAGACCCTGAAAGAATCGCTTAATTCTTTTTTACAGAAAAACTTTCATACTCTCCGAAATGAAGGCAATTGATGAACATCTGATGTCACTCAAATCTGTGGATGAGCTTGAACTTGAAAAGTTGGAAAGCCTAAGAATGATCCTAGAAATCTTGGAGGGATTTTATAAAAATAGCGATTAAGCATTAGCTTGTCGCGGCGAATAAAGCTCGTTTACGAGCGTAGCCAGATTTGAAAAATCTGTTCCCTGGGGATTGGGGAAAATCTCCCCAACGAGCAAAGTTGTACAAGAGTACACTGCTCGCCAATTTGGATAAAGCAGTGAAGGTGGTGCTGGCTTCTGGTATTTAATTGTACCGGAGGCCTTTTTTTTATTGCATCATTTATGATTTCAATACCATCATTTGGGCAAAAATGATGGTATTAAAAACATAAATGTTAGTCGGGGGGAAATTAATAAAATCCATTTACGTCATTATTCACGACAAAACAATTGATGATGTTTATGATTTGGCGTATAATATTCTATGTTGGAATAGATGCTAGGTGTATTTCAATAGAAAAGTTTTAATCGAATTATAACATATTGCTGGGGGGAGTAATTTTAAAATGGGCTTGAGGTGTAAAGAGTTTGATTATAGGGAGGAATTATGGTAGATAATATTGCAACTTGGTTTAACGAACAGCCAGCATGGATGCGAGAGGCTGTTGAAACATATATAAAAACAGGAGAGATAACAGAAAGTAAAATTAGTGAGCTTGCAAAGATTTGTCTTTTGGAAGCAAAGGGAGCGGATTGTAGTAAATACAAGGTATCGGAGACAAATCTTTTATCAATGGGGACAGGTAGTTCTTTTGCCATTAAACAGATTTCCGGTATCAAGGGTGTAAATGCAATTGATACAGACAAACCCATGGTTTTTTCTAGAGAGGGAATGAACGTTATTTATGGAACAAATGGCACGGGGAAGTCTGGTTATATACGTATTTTTAAGATGATCTCAGGGGCAACATATCGCGAAGAGATTAAGGCGAACATATATAAATCAAAGAAGATTATGCCGGAATGTACTATTACTGTTGAAGAAGATGGTAAGCCACCACAGGAACTTCAGTGCAATCTAAAAACTCCTGGAGAACATGACATTCTGAAGAGAATTGATATTTTTGATACAAAAACGGCACAAGGATACGTTACTGAAGACAAAGAAGCTGCATTTGAGCCGTGGATTTTTGGACTTTTTAGTGCATTAGGTGAGGCCGCATCAAAGATTAAGACAGAGCTTTCTGATAGAAAAGATAAAATACGCTTAAATGCTTACGAAATTCCACAGCAAATACAAGAGTCGGATATCGTAAAGGCTCTTAATAAGTTGACATTTAAATCTAAAACTGAAGATTTTATTAAAGATTTTACACAGAAGGAGGATCATCTTAGAGAGCTTAAAGACAAATTGCAGATTGAAAAAAACGAGCTTTCTATGAAACTCAAAAATGGTCAGATTGGTAGTCTTAAAGAGGTGCTTGATTATTTTAAACTGTTTGAGAGTTTTTATACAGAGACAAACTTTAGGAACATAAATGTACTTGCTGAAGATTGGAAGTCCAAAGCGGAAGCATATAAATTATCACAGGAATTGCTTGATAAGAATATTGATGATAATTATGATATAATGTTGAAATATACAGGAGGAAAGAATGAAAAATAATATTAATAAAGATAATGTTAAAAAGAGTGTAATTCCCTATTTATTACT